>OGWZ01000302.1_pt1 | contig 58261 bp, 46 predicted proteins | sample 1576141 | NCBI WGS metagenome assembly OGWZ01 (sample SAMEA3541512, study PRJEB24748) | human gut metagenome | biome: human gut; feature: human-associated habitat; material: faeces | place: China | collected 2012
TGTCCTCTCCAGGAGTGCATAGACACTTTAGCACCCCAAAATTTGACAAAGAACCATCTTTCATGGTGCTGCTTCTTTTTTGCCAACGGGACTGTCTTGTGCTATCGGTACGGCTCTTCCTTGAGGGAAGCACTTGCAATACAATCCCATTCACTATAAAATAAAAGAAATATGTGTTTTTGCTTATGGAATCTGAGGAGGAATCACAATGGAAAAGTTTACCTATACAATTACGGATCCTGCGGGTATCCATGCTCGTCCTGCGGGACTTTTGGTCAAGACCGCCGCTGGCTTCAAGTCGACCTGCAAGGTGGAAGGCAATGGAAAGACCGGCGACCTTAAACGCATCTTTACCGTCATGGGCCTTGGCATCAAAGCTGGTATGACGATTACCGTTACGGTTGAAGGGGAAGACGAAAAGGAAGCCGCCAGCACCTTGAAATCCTTCCTTAAGGAAAATCTCTAAGAGGTGCCTATGATTATCATCAAAGGAAAGTCCGCTTCCAGCGGTGTGGCTGTGGCTCCGATTGCGGCCAAACCAGACGCTTCCGATGAAGATCGTGTGACCCTTCTTACGAGCCTTAATCCCGAGGCGGAACTGCGCCGCTTCCATGCGGCCCAGGAAAAAGTGATTGCCCAATTGGGCGAACTTGCCGAGAAAGCTCGACAGGAAATCGGTGAAGAGGAAGCTGGCATCTTTGAAACCCATCAAATGATGCTCCAGGACCCTGATCTTGTGGACATGATCGAAGGGCTCATGACGGATAACCATTTGACGGCAGAAGGCGCAGTGGAACGGGCAGGGGAGCAGTTTGCTGCCATGCTGGAATCCATGGACGATGAATACATGAAAGCCCGTGCTGCCGACGTCCACGATATTATGGGACAGGTCCTGCGCACCCTCATGAAGCGCGATTTCGATTGGGCAGCCAAGATTGACCACCCTGTAATCATCTGTGCCGACGACTTGACGCCAAGTGAAACGGTTCAGCTCAATAAGGATTTCATCATGGGCTTTGTGACGAGCGGCGGCAGTGCCAACTCCCATACCGCCATCCTGGCCCGTACCATGGGCATTCCTGCCATTGTACATACGGAAAAGGTAATTGGAGAGGACTGGAACGGTAAGCTTGCGGCCCTTGACGGTGCGGCGGGCACGGTATACCTTGACCCCGAACCGGAAACCCTTGCATCCATGAAGAAAAAATTGGAAGCCGAGGAAAAGGGCAAAGAAGATATGGATGCCTTAAAAGGCCTCCCGACACAAACCAAGACAGGCCGCTCCATTGCCCTTTACGCCAATATCGGACAAGAAGGGGACCTGCCAGGTGTCCTTGAAAATGATGCCGAAGGTATCGGCCTTTTCCGCAGTGAGTTCCTTTATCTCCGGAAAAACGACTATCCAACGGAAGAAGATCTCTTTGAGGCTTACAAAGAAGGAGCCCAGGCACTGGGACAGCGAAAACTCATCATTCGCACCCTTGATATTGGGGCCGATAAACGGGTGGGGTATTTCAACTTGCCGGAAGAGGAAAACCCTGCTTTAGGCTTCCGTGCCATCCGTATCTGCCTTGCCCGTCCGGAAATCTTCTATACCCAGCTGCGAGCCATCCTGCGTGCATCCCACTACGGAAATGTGGCGGTCATGTTCCCCATGATCACTTCTGTTGAAGAGGTAAGGGCGGCAAAAGAGCTCCTTCATCTTGCTGAAGTAAAACTTCATGAAGAAGGAATTCCCTTTGATCCCAATCTTGAAGTTGGCATTATGATTGAAACCCCGGCTTCGGCGGTTATCAGTGATGAACTGGCCCAGGAAGTGGATTTCTTCAGCATCGGCACGAACGACCTGGTCCAGTACACCTTAGCCGTGGACCGTCAGAACGCCCAGTTTGAAGAATTGGGAAAAGCCAGCCATCCTGCTGTACTGCGGCTTATCCATAAGACCATCCGAGCCGGTCATGACGCGGGTATCTGGGTGGGCATCTGCGGAGAAGCCGCGGCCGATCCGGAACTGATCCCGATCTTCATCGAAATGGGAGTGGATGAGCTCAGCATGTCTGCAGCAAGGATCCTGCCAACAAGAAAACTCATCCGCAGCCTGTCCTAAGAAAGCGTGTTTTTATGCAGTTAGCATTTAAAAAAGCGGTGACGGACGCTATCAAGAAACAGCCTGACCGGCGTGTCATGCCTTTTTTGTACGAAAACGAGCCTTATTTTATCAAACGGCGTCTTTCCAACCATCGCAACCGCTTTGCCAAACAAAGCGTTGACGCGGCCTTTTGGTGTGAAGTCTATAAAATCCTGACAGTCAATCAATATGGTCCGATGGCACCGGAAATCGTCCTTCTTCATGATGATTACTTTGTTATGAAGGCCGTGGGCAAGACCCTTCAAGGCGTAGCCAAAGAAGCTCCCTGGCAGGATGTGCGCAGAAAAGCTTTCTATAAGGCGGGAGAAGCTCTGGGTAAACTTCATGGGTTTGGCCTTCATCACGGTCGCCCGGCCCTGCGGGACATTGCTTACGACCGGGAAAAAGACAGTGTAACCCTCCTTGATTGGGAAAATGAAAAGCGTTTCATTGATGCTGACCCTCGGGTGATCGATCTCTTTTTGTTTGTTCACAGCTGTTTTCGAGAAAAGTGGGCGCTCAAAAATGATGAGCTCATTCGGGAAGCGATGAAAGGCTATTTTACGGGGCCTGAATCCCGCCCCATCCTAGAAAAGGCCCTTGCTGTTACAAAACGTTTTCAAGCGGCTTTTACCCTTGCCCATCACCTTCGCATCTTCGGCTGGACGGATGTAACAAGTCTCGATGACGCAAAAAATTATCTGTTTCAGCTCGATCCTGATGCCTTATGAGATGAATAAAGCGCTGTGAATCATGAAAAATGCCTTCATTTCTTCACAGCGCTTTTCTTTGTGTTTTCTTTTGCTGAGGGGAGTTGGAGCTAGTGCGTCCTGCTGGAATAGGAAACGGCACTCTTTTATCCTTCCTGCTGCGGCCAGCTTTTGCAAATTAGGAAGAAAGCCCTGCAAGGAGGAAGGATATGATCCGTCCCTGCAGTCTGTACCAGTCGTGGTCTTTTGTAAACCCCATCATTTTATTTACATAGAAGGAGCCGTAGAGTAAAAAGGTAAAAAGCTCATCGGCTTCTTTTTCTGTCATCAGTCCTTGGGCCTTCAAGAAAAGAAACACGATGGGGCGTCTTTTTACATCTTAGAAAGGATAAGTCACTGCGTCATTTTTTGGCGTGTCAATTTCAGCCCTCTAAAAATGCCGAGTTTCTTTCTTTTTATGATATAATGGTACGGTACCTGAAAGGAGTGCTTTTATGATAACCGCCGGTCCGCGCCTTGATTTTCTCGTCTCTCTTGTTCCCTCCTGTGGCACCTTGTGTGACGTGGGAACCGATCATGCCTACCTGCCCGTTATGGCCATCAGTCAAGGACGGGTGAAAAAAGCCATTGCCGGCGATATTGGGGAAGGTCCCTGCGAAGCGGCATGGAAAACAGTTCACAGCCATCACCTGGAAGATGTAATTTCTGTGCGCCTTGGCAGCGGACTGACGGTTACCCGTCCTGGTGAAGCAAACACGGTTGTCATTGCGGGCATGGGAGCCGGCACGATGGTGGAAATCCTTGACGCGGCACCGGAAGTCCTGGCGTCGCCTACGCTCACAACACTCATTCTGCAGCCTATGAATGACAGCGAAAAACTGCGTCATTGGTGTGAACGATCCGGCTGGGGAATTTTGCGGGAAGAACTGGTCCAGGAAGGGAATCGCATCTATGAAGTGCTGCTTCTTCACAAAGATCCGTCCTTTCATTATGAAGGACTGACCGACCTTGTCGGTGATGACCTTGTGCGGCGCCATCATCCGCTTCTTGGAATGTTTGTCCGCCGTCTCATCGCCAAGTACGACCGGCTTCTTTCCAGTATGGAAAAAAGTTCCAAAGCACGCCAAAGTGAGCATTACCAAACATCCGTGGAGACGAAAAAACGATTGGAGGAAATATTACATGGAAACGACTGTCAGTGACATCTGCGTCTTTATGAACGAATATGCATCCCTTACCTATGCGGAAAAATGGGATAATCCGGGCCTGCTCCTGGGTCATGTGGAAGCCCCGGTCCATAAGATCATGGTGGCCCTTGACCTGATGCCAGAAGTGGCGGAACAGGCCATTGAAGAAGAGGTGGACCTTATCATCACCCATCATCCCTACTATTTCCATTTGCCGAGCTCCCTTGCTGTGACGGATACAAAGATGGAAGTCATGTATGAACTGATCAAACATGACATTGCTGTCTATGCCGCCCATACCAACCTTGATGCTGCCCGTGGCGGCGTCAACGATGTCCTTGCAGACAGGCTGGGGCTTAACGATGTAACGGAAATTCCCCGTAAGGACTGTCCGGAGCAGGGACTTGCCCGTATTGGTGTCCTTGGTGAGCCGATGGAACTGAAGGATTTTGCAGCTTACGTGCGGGATCAGTTGGGCGCCGCCCATGTCACCTTTGCCGGCGGTGAGGAGCCGGTCTTTAAGGTTGCCGTCGTTGGCGGAAGCGGAGCTGACTTCATGGATGATGCCATGGCCGCCGGAGCGGATACGCTCGTTACGGGCGATGTAAAATATCATGTCGCCCAGAAGGCCCTCAATATGGGACTTAACCTTGTCGATGGTACCCATCAGCTGACGGAACTGCCTGTTATCGCGCATCTGGAAGACGTTCTTACTGCGTGGTGCCAGGAGTCGGGCCGCCATTTTGAAGTAATTCGTGCCCATGAGGACCTTGTCCTCCAAAGCATCTAAAGAAGGTGCTTTCATGATCAAAGATGTAAGACTCGGTAATGATCTGGAGCAGCCCTGCCTTGTCCGTCTGCAGAAGGTAGGTACAAGCTCCAATGGCAAGGCATACGCCCGGGGCCTTTTGGAAGATAACAGCGGAACCCTTCCTTTCATTTGCTTTGAAGCAGGACCTATCAATCGCCTGCGCACCATGGAGGGACCGACGCCATTTATCATTGGCGGCCGTGTCGATGCCAATAAGTATGCATCACCCATGGGCGGCCAAAACCTGCAGGTCATTGTGCAGAAAGTTGTTCCTCCCGATGGGGAAACCGATTTATCCATGCTGCTGCCTACAGGACCCATCGACCTTGAGTCCTTGGAAGTGGAATTTCAGACCCTCATCGGGCGCATCCAGGATGAACCGCTTCAGCGTCTGGTCAAGCAGGTGTTTTCTGGGAAGCGGTATGAACGGTTTCTTAGGAATCCGGCAGGAATGCGGCTTCATCATGCGTACGTCGGCGGTCTGCTGCATCATACGGTTTGTGTGGCCCGCCTGGCTCTTAGCATGGGCAAGACCATCGGTGGGGTGGACCTTGACCTCATCCTTGCTGGAGCCCTTCTGCACGATATCGGTAAGCTTCGGGAAATTTCCGCCGGCCTTGGCTTCCCTTATACGACGGAAGGCCGGCTCATGGGCCATATTTCCATGGGGGCCATGCTAATCAGCCGCATTGCGGAAAATATCCCGGATCTTTCCCGCATCCGTCTTGACGAGCTTCTTCATATCATCCTTTCCCATCATGGGGATCACGAAAAAGGTTCCCCCGTCTTTTGTGCGACGAAAGAGGCCTTTATTGTTCATTACGCCGATGAAACGGATGCCGTCCTGAACCAGTTCCAGACAGATGGAAAAGAAACCTGGGCCTTTAACAAGATGCTCCAGCGTTTCCTTGCCGTAAACCCTTTGGAATGAGATAAACTGAAAAGCTGCAAAGACAGGAAAAACGAGTTCTTTGCGGCTTTTTTGGTGGGAAAAAAGCTGCCTGCCAATAGGCAAGATTGAGGGATTGCGCTTATCAAGGCGAAACGTCCATCGCCGAAAGATTCGCAAACAGTAAACTGCATTAAAACGGCAAAGGGAGAAATTGTGGAGGAAAGTTAAGCGAGTCGTCAAATTATTTGCTGAGCTTTATGTTGAAAAATTCGTGCAGAAAGCTTTCACAGACAGACAGCGACGATAGGCCCGGTAGGAGTTTTCTCTGCCGGAAAAGTCGGTGCTCCAATATAAGAAGGCGGAGTACAGAGCCCTTTTATCCCTTACATCCCACCTAACAGAGTATCAGGCAGATGCTAAAAGTAACGGAACCGTTTTCGTGACCGACGAAGTTTCAATCAGACTTTCCCTGCAGGATTGTAACCACCAAGCTTAGTTGCGGGAGTGGGTGGCAGATGAAGAGAGGTGTTTTTTCCTTCGTCTCCATACGAACGGTAGTGAGGAACATTTTTCGGTGGTTCAAGGCTGCCTGTAAGCACAGCTTGCTGTACTAGCAAGACCGCAGAATCGTATTATCAAATGATCACTTCGGCGCTCTCCCAAAGGGCGGTTTGACACTGGCCTTCCGGTCATTTCCCTTCGTGTTTTGGCATCGCCGCACCTAAGTCTTTTCCCAGCACCGAAGGTGCTATGCTGCCTAGCCTTTCAGGGCCCATGCCTCAACTAGACAGCTTGACAGCCGCCATTATTTTTCCTACTGGCCTTTATCTTTGCTCTAAACAAAATCTTCCTTGACATCCATCTTCTAATAATGCTATAATTCAAAATTTGACTTTATTCCAAGATTATGTTAAACTAACATCATGGGTATTTGACCATGCGGTCAAATGGGTTGATTTTTGTCAGGAGGAGGTGGCTTACATGTTTACCGTAGGGGACAAGGTGCTCTATCCGATGCACGGTGCGGCCGTGATTCGAGACGTTGAACAAAAGGTGATTGATGGCCGTCAGATTGATTATTTCGTATTTGATATGCTCCTAAGCAACATGAAAGTCATGGTTCCTGCCGGTAATGTTGAAAAGGTGGGCATTCGTCCTATTGTGGATAAGTCCGTTATGCCCAAGGTTGAAGAGGTCCTCAAGGCTCGTCCTGAAAATAGGATGAAGCGGATTACTTGGAACCGTAGATACAATATGTACATCGATAAGATGAAAACGGGCAGCATCTTTGAAGTGGCCGATGTGGTTCGTACGCTGGCCGTCCAGGAAGAGGATAAGAAGCTTTCCACAGGGGAACGGCGTCTTCTTTCAACGGCAAAGCAAATCTTGTTGAGCGAGGTCATGCTTGTTGAATCCGTTGACGAAGAAAAAAGTGAAGCTTGGCTTGAAAAATTCATTTGACACTGCTTTCTTGTAAGCACCCTTTCGTTTTGTGCGAAAAGGGTGTTTTTCCTTTATGGCCCTGATTGTTCAGTCGGTTTTGACTTCATTTTTTATCTTTTCATTCAGAGTAGAGTATAGTACAATAAGGGGATGAAATTTACAAAAGGAGGTGATTTTATGCTTGAAAAGATTTCCCGGTTTCTCATTATTCTTGTCTTTGCCATTTCGGGTCTGCTCATTATGGAAGTTGCATCACCATTTTTATCCCAGTTTGTGAGCAATGAGTATCTAAAAGTCGGCTTCCTCGGTGTTACGCCGCTGCGTCTTGTCCTAGGTCTATTGGGTCTTGTTGTCTTTGGCTCCTTGGGAAAATGGGCCGCTCCGTTTCTCATGAACCTCATCATGCGTTTTTCCGAACGGATGGCCATGTACCTTGCTGATCTTCCTACCAGTGATATTTTTGTCCTTGCCATTGGCGTGATTTTGGGCCTCATTGTAGCGGCTCTGCTGGGAACGAGTTTTTCCCGTCTGCCCATCATTGGACCGTATATTTCCCTCATCTTCAGCATCCTTGGCGCTATTGTAGGGGCTAAAGTGGCACTGAACAAGCGGACTGATATCGTTTCCTTTTTTAACCGGATCTGGTTTTCTTCGCGCGTAAAGGAAAGTTCGAAAAAGACCGCATCCCATGTTTCCCGCACTCATAAACTTCTTGATACCAGTGTGCTCATTGATGGCCGGATCCTTGAAATCATTCGTTTGGGATTTCTTGAAGGGACCATCATCATTCCCAAATTCGTCCTGGAGGAGCTGCAGAAGATTGCCGATTCGGCTGATACCTTGAAACGCAATCGAGGCCGCAGGGGTCTGGATATTGTGCAGGAAATCAAGGATCTTAAAAATGTTTCCATCGAAATCGTCGATAAGGATTTCGATGACTTGACGGAAGTTGATGCAAAGTTGGTCCGCCTTGCGGCCCAGATGAAAGGTGTCCTTACGACAAATGACTTCAACCTCAGCAAAGTGGCCAAGATCCAGGGCGTGCCGGTCTTGAATGTCAACGACCTTGCCAATGCCCTCAAACAGGCTGTGCTGCCTGGGGAAGAACTAAGGATTTTCCTTGCTAAGGAAGGTAAGGAACAAGGCCAAGCCATCGGCTATCTTGATGATGGCACCATGGTCGTTGTCGAAAATGGCAAACGTTCTGTCAACCAGACCGTGCCCGTCACTGTGACGAGCGTGCTGCAGACATCGGCGGGACGGATGATCTTTGCGAAAATGAAATGATGGGAGAGACGGATGGAAGAACAGCTTTATGGAATCATTGCCGCGGCCGGCATGGGAAAACGGGCTCAGTTGGGGTATAATAAGAACTATGCACCCCTTGGGCATGTGCCAATCTTGGTTCGCAACCTTCATGCGTTGAGCGGCATTGCCTTTCTTACCCATGTTATCATAGCCGTTGCCCCAAAGGAATTGACAGAAGCTCGGGCCCTGCTTCAGAAATATGAAGCGGCTTTTTTCCCTACCTTATCTTGGTCCCTTGTACCAGGTGGCAGAGAACGGCAGGATTCCGTAGCCTGTGCCTTACAGACCTTGCCCAAAACCGCTTCTTGGGTGGCCGTCCATGACGGAGCAAGGCCTTTTGCGGATGCCGCCTTATTTGAACGTGTTTTTTTGGCGGCTAAGCGAAGCGGGGCTGCCGTTGCCGCGCTTCCCGTCAAGGACACCATCAAGGTTTCCACCAATGGGAAAGAAACCCTGCAGACCTTGAAACGCAATGAACTTTACCGCGTCCAGACGCCGCAGATTTTTGACGTGGCACTCTTGCGGAGGGCTTTTTCCTATGTGACGGCCCATAACCTTGTCGTAACCGATGACGCCAGTATGGTGGAGGCCTTAGGGCATCCTGTATCCCTTGTTGAGGGTCTGGAGGAAAATTTTAAGATTACAACGCCGGAGGACTTTATCCGCGCCGAAGGCGTTCTCAAAAAGGAGCAGATTGCCATGGATTTTCATGTAGGATCAGGCTATGATGTCCATCGTCTTGTCCCTCATCGGCCGCTCATCCTCTGCGGGGTCACCATTCCGTACGAATTGGGCCTTGAAGGTCATTCCGATGCCGATGTTGCCCTTCATGCCTTGATGGATGCAATCTTAGGCGCCGCTGGCATGGGGGATATTGGCCGCCTCTTCCCAGATTCCGATGATGCTTATCTGGGGGCCGACAGCAGGAAGCTGCTGCGGGAGGTAATCGGCCGCGTCGAAGAAAAAGGATGGCATATCCATAATGCCGATGTGACCATCATCTGTCAGCGGCCTAAACTGATTTCCTACGAAAGGGCCATGCTGGAAAATCTCCAAGAAGATTTAGGTCTTTCCGGTGACGCACTGAACGTCAAAGCCACGACAACGGAAAAACTAGGCTTTACAGGAAGAGGCGAGGGGATTGCCGCGGAAGCGGTTGTCCTCCTCAAGAAATGAAATCAATCATGATTTTTGTTAATCAATTTGGAGGCGTATATCAATGGAAAAAGAAATGAGAGTACGTTTTGCACCGAGCCCGACTGGCCCGTTCCACATCGGCGGCGCCCGTTCCGCGCTTTTCAACTGGCTTCTGGCTAAACGCATGGGCGGTAAATTCGTACTGCGCATTGAAGATACGGACCGGAAACGTTCTACGCCGGAATCTGAAGAAAACATTAAGGCCGCTTTGAAATGGCTTGGTATCACTTGGGATGAAGGGGCGGACGTGGGCGGCCCTTATGGCCCCTACCATCAAATGGAGCGGCTCGATATCTATAAGAAATATACTGACCAGCTGCTCAAGGAAGGGAAGGCCTACTATTGTTACTGTACGCCGGAAGAGTTGGAGGAAGAACGGCAGGCTCTCCTCAAGGACGGCAAGATGCCCCGCTATATGGGCAAATGCCGCCACCTGACGGAAGAACAAAAGGCCCAGTATGAAAAAGAGGGCCGCAAGCCTTCCATCCGGCTCAAGGTTCCTGAAAATGAAACCATCGTCGTCCATGATATGGTCCGCGGCGATGTTGAATTTGATTCAAATGGCATTGGCGACTTCGTCATTGTAAAAAGTGATGGGATTCCTACCTATAACTACGCCGTGGTCATTGACGACTATCTGATGCATATCACCCATGTTATCCGTGCGGAAGAACACCTGTCCAACACGCCGCGTCAGCTCCTTGTCTACGAAGCCCTTGGCTTTGAAAAACCGGTCTTTGCCCATATTTCCCTGATCCTTGGCACAGATCACACGAAGATGAGCAAGCGTCACGGTGCGACGAGTGTTGACGCCTATCGGCAGCAGGGATATCTGCCGGAAGGTATCGATAACTTCCTGGCCCTCCTTGGTTGGGCCCCTCAGGGTGAAGAAGAAATCTTCAGCATGGAAGAAGCCTGCAAGGTCTTTTCCATGGACCGCGTGGCCAAAAACCCTGCAGTCTTTGACATCAAGAAACTCAACTGGATCAACAGCCAGCATATCCGGAAACTGACGCCGGACGCCTTTTTTGAACTGGCCAAACCCTTTATGGTGAAAGCTGGCTACATGACGGGCGACGAATCAGGGGAAAAGCTTGACTGGCTGAAACGCGTTGTCGCAACGGCCCAGACTCAGGTCGACTACGGTGCCCAGGTGCCGGAAAAGGTTGCCCTTTACTTCACGGATGATTTCGACTTCGAAAATGAAGAAGCCGTTTCCGTCCTCAAAGAAGAAACAGTGCCCCTTGTCATGAAAGCCCTCATCGAAGGCTTCCATAGCCTGGATGAACTGAATCACGACAGCGTCAAAGGGGTCTTCAAAGCAGTCCAGAAAGGCAACAAACTGAAAGGCCAGCAGGTCTACATGCCGTTCCGCGTAGCCCTCACGGGAAATCAGCATGGACCGGAACTTGCTGAAATGATTCCTCTCCTTGGTGCTGACCGTGTGGAAAAACGCATCATGAAGAGCCTTGAAAAGGCCCATGTGAGCCTCTAAGAAAGGAGCATGATATGAGTACCATCCGTGTATATAATACAATGACCCGCAAAAAAGAGGAATTCGTTCCTCTTCATCCGGGGAAGGTGGGCATCTACGTCTGCGGCGTCACGCCTTACAACCATCCCCATATTGGCAATGCCCGTCCTTTCGTTGTGTGGGACGTTATCCATCGCTTCCTTGAACATGAAGGCTATGATGTGACCCATGTACAGAACTTCACCGATGTAGATGACAAGATCATCCGTGAAGCCAATAAAGAAGGCGTGACGTGGGACGTGATTGCTAACCGCTATATCAAGGCTTATTTTGAAGTCATGGATAAGCTTCATGTACGCCGCGCCCACGTCTATCCCCGCGTCTCTGACCATATTCCGGACATTATCCATACGGTCCAGCAGCTCATCGATCATGGGTACGGCTACGTCGTTGACGGCGATGTCTACTACCGTGTGGAAAAGTTTGAACATTACGGCGAACTATCCGGCCGCACGCTGGACGACATGATGGCCGGTGCCCGCGTTGACGTGGATGAACGCAAGGAAAACCCTATGGACTTTGCCCTTTGGAAATCGGCCAAACCGGGCGAACCGTCCTGGGACAGCCCTTGGGGCAAAGGCCGCCCGGGCTGGCACATTGAATGCTCGACCATGAGCACGAAATACTTGGGGAGCTCCTTTGATTTCCACGGCGGCGGCAGTGACCTGATCTTCCCACACCATGAAAACGAAATTGCCCAATCTGAAGGTGCTACGTGCTGCCATCCTTTCGTGCGTTACTGGGTCCATAACGGCTTCATTACCATCAATGAAGAAAAGATGTCAAAATCTCTGGGCAACTTCTTCACCGTTCTTGATATCCTGAAGGAATACGAACCGGAAGTGCTCCGTTATTTTATCCTTCAGACCCATTACCGCAGCCCCTTGGATTTTTCCGATGTGCGCCTCAAAGAAGCCAGCCGCAGCTTGGAACGGCTCCGCACGGCGGCGCAGAACCTTACTGAACTAAAGGGCGTTATCAGCGTTGGTCCTGATGAGGATAGTCTTGCCCTGCGGGAAAAGGTGTCGGGCTTTGTGGAAAGCTTCCTCGAAGCTATGCGGGACGACTTCAATACTTCCCTTGCCATCAGCTATCTCTTTGTCCTCGGCAAGGAAATCAACATTCTTCATCAATCCGTCATGACCGGCGGCCAAAAGCCGGATGGTAAGCTTGTCGATATGATGGATAAGGCCTGGAAGGAAATGACCTCCATCATCGGTATCCTCGAAGAAGACTCTGGCGCCAAGACCGAAGCCGTAAAAGACGCAGATGAAGACGCAGCGGCCATTGAATCCCTTATCGCGGAGCGTCAGGAAGCACGGAAAGCCAAGGATTTCAAGAAAGCAGATGCCATCCGTGACGAACTTGCCCAAAAAGGCATTCTTCTGGAAGATACGCCTCAAGGCGTGCGGTGGAAAAGACAGTGAGATTTGAAACGTACAAAAAGATGCGGGACCACGCCCTTGCCGTCTGTGACGGACCGTTGCCGGACGTGGATCCTCATCTGATTAACCCTATTGAGCTGGCCTATATTGGCGACGCCGTTTTTTCCCTATATGTGAGAAAGCGTCTCTTGCCCGTGTCCGGTCACGTCCAAGTCCTTCATGATCTGGCGGCCCGTATGGTTTCTGCGGTCATGCAGGCCAAAGCCATGGACGGTATTGAACCCCAGCTTACAGAAGCAGAAGCTGTGGTCGTGCGTCGTGGACGTAATACGAAGTCGACAGTCCCCAAAAGCGCGACTGTCCGCGAGTACCGGCAAGGGACGGCTTTTGAAGCCCTCATGGGATGGCTCTACCTTACAGGGGAAACGGCGCGCCTTGAAATACTGATGAAGGCGTCTTTTACCCTCATTCAGCAGGCCATGATGAATGAAAAGAGAGGATAACCTTATGATCAGCTGTAAATTGATCCGCTATACGCCGGATCCGGACCGTACCGTTGCCATGAGTGCCCATCTGTGCTATTCCCCCATTGGGGCCGCCCAGATTGAGGAAGACATGACAGATGACCAGGTACGCCGTCTTGTGCGCCAGCTTGCCCGCATGGGACATACATCCACTTTTGAACACGTAACATTTACCTTTGCCATTGAAGGCGTATCCCGGGTGCTGACCCATCAGCTTGTCCGTCACCGCATTGCGTCCTATTCCCAGCAGAGTCAGCGCTACGTGAAGGAACATGACTTTGAAACCATCGTTCCACCGACCATTGCCAAAGATCCTGCCCTGAAAGAAAAATTCGATGGTCTCTGCGGTAAAATCCAAGCCCTTTACAATGAGATGACAGAAGCGGGCATTCCCGCCGAGGATGCCCGTTATATCCTGCCTAACGCGACGGAAACCAAGATCGTCGTCACCATGAATGCCCGCAGCCTGCTGCACTTTTTCGAGCTGCGCTGCTGCAATCGTGCCCAATGGGAAATCCGGGCTTTGGCGAACATGATGCTTGAAGAAGTGAAAAAAGTGGCACCCATTCTCTTTGGAAATGCGGGACCGACCTGCGTGACTCAACGCATATGCCATGAAGGCAAGATGAGCTGCGGCCGTCTTGAAAAACTTTTCGCAATGGATCGTCAGAGGGGCCAGAATAAATAAGGAAATGTATCGCTTTTTTGATCATGAAAAAGAAGGAACCGTGAATAACTTCGCGGTTCTTTTTTGAAGGAGCAATGAGATGGGATACGATTCAATCGAAGAAATCCAGAAGCAGACCCATGAATGGGACTTTATCAAGGAACTTCCGGAAACTATAGGCGTTTTCAAGAAGAAAATAATGGATTACATAGAAGGCCAGGTCCTTTTTATCTGCCGTTATGAAGCCCCGGAGCTGAGGGCGAGCGTCGATTTAACGTATTCGGCAGAGACCTTTGATTATATCTTGGTGAGAACCATGGGGCTCAATTCCTTCCGTGATGTCCGACTGATCTATAAGGAAAGGGACGTCTTTGAAGAAAAGACCAAGAAATACCTGCCTCTGGTCATTAGCAATATGGAGCATCCGGAACAGGTGAATCTGGGCGAACTGTATGAAGCAAAAAAAGTCGAGGACTGGGAATTTGGCAAAACCTTGCCCAAAAAAATCGGGTCCTTTGAGCTTTACATCGATCCCAGCCACGCCATTGAACATATCAACGGTTCCATTATTCTTATCGACTATTCTGACTTTGCACGCCGGGATCAACTCATCATCATGTATAACCGACTGCGTGACGAGTTTTTTGGTGAGCTCAAGGTGAACAGCGTTTTCCGTACAACAACGAGTTTTGATGGAAGGAACGTGAAGGAACTGGAAGACAAACTCAAAAAGAATCTGGAACCGACCCTCAAGTGGGTCAGCGAAACAGATCATACGATTTAAAAATCGGAGCCTTGGCTCCGATTTTTTTGTGAGGGAGGGAAAGACCAAACGGTAAAAGAGTGTAACGCTGGATCCAAACCGCTCCTGCAGGGGGGATGGGTCCAAAATGATTCGCCCTTACACGTGTTCTTTGACTTTCCGCTCGCGCTCCAAAGCAGCCTAAGAAACCCGGGCGAAAGGTCCTCACTGCCATTCGTAGAGAAACGGCATGCAGTTTCTCATCCACCACTAAAACCGGGAAATGGCATGAAACGATTTATGGAAACTTCAAAATTTCGGTTCCCCCGCTTTGCAAAGGCGGATCGATGTGTTGCCTCAAGTTCAAAGGGAAAAGACCGAATGCGGACCATATCAGGTGCTGTCATGATCTTTATATAATCAGTTTCTTCCAGAACTCAAATAAAACCAAAGATCCCTCAACCGAACCTGCGTCTACGTCCGATTTAGGAATTATCTTAGGGTCGTACGCCTCATGTTCTTTTGCCTGCCAATCTGTTCCCTTCGAGTTTTAGCACTACAAGCATCCAAGCATCTAAGCCTTTCCCCCCTTCCTAAAATTTCGTATCCATGGTACACTATAAACTGAATTCTCTGCGAAAATGATGGAGGCTTTTCCCTTGAATAGACATCTCAAGCGCTATCTTACGATTACAGCCGGTACTTGCGTTTCCGGTATTGCCATGAACGCGTTTTTCCTGCCGAACCATCTTCTGAGCGGCGGTATTACAGGGCTTGGCATGATCTTGTATTATCTTTTTGGTTGGACCGTCGATGTGACGAACATCGTCTTTAACATTCCGCTTTTTATCCTTGCTTATAAACTGATGAGCCGTGAATATTTCATTAGCGGCATCTACGGAACCTTCGCTCTTTCTTTCTGGATCCGTGTCTTTTCTTTCCTGAATGGGGCCGTGCCTGTCACTGACCCGATGCTCTGCAGCATTGCTGCCGGTGTCCTTCACGGCATCGGTCTTGGCACCCTCTACCGCGTTGGCGGCAGCACGGGGGGAACGGATATCATTGGCGGCATCATGCAGAAGTTCTATTCCATCAGCATCGGTACAACGGGATTTGTCATCAATCTCATACTTCTATCCATTGGTGCCTATTGCTTTGGACTGGCACCGGCCATGTACACCATTGTGGCCTATTTTGGCGTGGCCAAGATGAGCAATGTTGTCAATGATGGATTCAATCACAAGAAAAATGTTTTTATCATCAGCAATCGGAACAAGGAAATTGCGGAAGCCATCATCAATCGGCTGGGCCGCGGCGCGACTTATATCGATGGGGAAGGGGCTTATACCCACGAAACGCGGAAGGTCATTTTCTGCGTTGTGAAACTTACTCAGGTGGCACGCCTCAAAGATCTGGTCTCCCAGCTCGATCCGGATGCCTTTATGATTGTTCAAGATGCACGGGACGTAATGGGGAGGGGCTTTACCCGGGAAAAGAACCACAACATCAAGCGGCCCATTGATTTGCAGTAACCTAGTTGGATAATATGCTTTGATTTGATGAACTTACACGAGCCCACTGCGTTAGGTAGACATACCTAACGCAGTGGGCTCATGACGTATGACAGGGTTGTGAGTTGAAGGCGCCGTATCTTCAGCGTTTTTTTCGTGGTTTTTCCACTAGCTGCCAAAGATAGCCTTGGCCTTCCCTTCACTGCATTCCAGCTTTCTCTTCTTTCCCCCTCTTGAAAAATGTCAAAAAGTCAAATATAATAAGAGAAGATTATTAGAGGGGAGGGCTCCTTGGGACCTTTTCCTTTTAGCAACCTTTATCGAGGAGGTTTTGAGCATGAGAAATATTGCCGATGTCATAGAACAATTTATTATCAGTGAACTTTTTGCCAACGACGAAGATTCCATCAATGTCAAAAGAAGCCAGCTTGCGGAAAAGCTTTCCTGCGCGCCCAGTCAGATTACTTATACCCTAACAACGAGATTTACTCCGGATAAGGGCTTTGAAGTGGAATCCAAGCGGGGCAACGGGGGATTCATCCGTATTGTCCGTCTGCCTCAGGAACGGACTCCTAAAAAACTCTCCTTGCCGCCTCAAATTGAGTCAGCCGAAGGTATGGTGGACGCCCTGGTGGAACATCGCATGATTACGATGCGGGAAGGCCGCCTGCTATCTTATTTTCTTTCTTTCCTCGGAGATCACGTGACGGAAAAGGATAAGGAAAAGATGATCGTCTCTGCATACCAGTCCCTGACTAAAGGAGCCTGACCGTGGCTAAATCCGTAACCAAGTACGTCTGTCAAAAATGCGGCTACGCATCCGTCAAATGGCTGGGAAAATGTCCAGAATGCGGGGCCTGGGATTCTCTTGTGGAAGAAGTGGATGCCCCCGTAGATCGCCATCGCCCAAGCTATCTAAAAACAGCTGAACACGTGGCGCCCAAGACGCTTCGTGAAGTGGATAAGGTCAAGGTCAACCGCATACCGACGGGCATCACCGAATTCGACCGTGTCCTTGGCGGTGGCATTGTCCCAGGATCCCTCATCTTATTAGGGGGCGCGCCAGGCATCGGGAAATCAACCATTACCCTTGATGTATCGATGAAAGCGGCCAATCGCGGGATTCCCGTCCTTTATGTATCCGGAGAGGAATCGGAGGCCCAGACGGCGATGCGGGCTGAACGCCTGGGCACGGCGTCCGATGCCTTAAAGGTCATGACCGCAACGGAGCTTGGTACCATTTTGGTCGAAGCGAGAAAAGATGCGCCGAAGCTGTTGGTCATCGACTCCATCCAGACCATGTACAACAGCGAGCTTGAAACGGCTGCGGGAAGTGTGGGGCAGGTGCGGGAGTGTACGGCTAAGCTCCTTAATTTTGCCAAGGAATCAAATATCGCCATCATCATTATCGGACACGTGACAAAAGAAGGGAACATTGCCGGTCCCCGTCTTTTGGAACATATGGTCGACGTCGTCCTTCAATTTGAAGGGGATCGTTCCTATACATACCGCGTCCTGCGTGCCCTCAAGAATCGCTTTGGCTCGACAAGTGAATGCGGCATCTTTTCCATGGAAGCAGAAGGCCTACAGGAAGTGAGCAATCCGTCGGGACTTTTCCTTGAGACAAAGGAAAAGCCCGTCCCGGGATCTGTTATCACCGCCACAATCGAAGGGAATCGGCCCATTCTGGCTGAAATCCAGGCCTTGGCCGCTCATACTCCCTTTGGCATGCCGCGACGGACCGCAGTAGGCGTTGATTATAATCGGGTCAACATGCTCATTGCCATTCTTGAAAAACGAATGGGAATGAACTTTGGGGACCAAGATGCTTATGTAAGTGCCGTTGGGGGCATGAAGATTACGGAACCTGCAGTGGACCTTGCCATTGTAGGCGCCCTTGTTTCAAGCTACCGCAATGTGCCCGTTGGGGCGGGCATCCTCTGCTTGGGGGAAGTGGGGCTTACCGGCGAGCTGCGCCGTGTGGGACTCACGGACCGGCGCATCAAGGAAGCAGCGCAGCTGGGCTTCAAGCGCTTCATCGTGCCGCGGGGCAGCTTTATGAACGGCAAAAAAGCACCCGCTGGTGTGGTCGAATGCCGGACCGTGGAAGAAGCCATTGGCGCCATATTCCGCTGAACTAAAGAATAAGGACGGAGACTCATCGCACGAATGCGAGGTTTCCGTCCTTTTTTCGCACTTATTCACCAAAAAATTCCACAATTTCGTGGATGGCAAGGGCCATCTGCTTGGGGTTCTGGAACGGGTGGTTGGCTCCTTCGATAGGGATAAAGGTAATGACATTATTTTCGGCAAAGGCCTTTGCTTCTTCAAAAGGAATCATTTCATCCTTTGTGCCATGGAGAATGATGAGATCATCGGCAAAGTCAAAGAATTCGCTTTTCCGTACATCATGGGTCCTAAGATCATCCAGAAAAGCCTGATCGATTTTCATCTTGCGGTCAAATCCAACCTGGATTTCCTTGCCTTTTTTGAGAGCCGATCGGTCCGCTTCCGTAAGGTAGCGGTTCATGCTTTCATCAATCGTGACAGCCGGCGCACGTAGGGCAATGCGGGTAAAGGGATTGCCTTTTTCAAGGAGAAACCGCAGCGTTACATAGGCCCCAAAACTAGTGGAATAGTTATAGACCTTTTCCGCACCCAAGGTCTTTTTGGCGTAGTCCGTAACGATGGCAAGGTATTTCAGGCATTCGTCCATGAGGAGCTTTTTGCGCGCGTCCTCGCCATGACAGGGAAAATCAAAGGCAATGACGGCATCATCCTTATATTTGCTGGTCAGGTGCTGCGCAAAATTTGTGACGCCTGCCGTGTCCTTGCTGCTGCCAAAACCGTGAGTCACAATGGCGACATGCTTAAACCTGCGTTCGTTCTTGCGGCTGTCATGGCAGAAATAGCGGCAGCGGATACTGCAGCCTTCCTCGTTGATCTGTAGTTTCTTTTCAATCATGATGGGCCTTCTTTCCTTGGTGGTTCAAGGGACATTATACTCGCCGCTGCCTGATTCGGCAAGGAAGGAGGCGCCATTGCAATCTGCTTATTTTGTGTCGTTGACAACACTGCGGCCGTATAGTATATTTACTTTATATGAGTGTGAAAGATAATCGCGGCAGCGCAAGCTGATGAGGAAAGTCCGAGCTCCACAGGGCAGGATGCTGGATAACGTCCAGTGAGGGTGACCTTAAGGAAAGTGCCACAGAAAACAAACCGCCGGCTCGCCGGTAAGGATGAAACGGTGCGGTAAGAGCGCACCAGCGGCCAAGTGATTGGTCGGCTTGGTAAACCCCATCCGGAGCAAGACCAAATAGGGAAGGGATGAAGCGGCCCGCTGATCCTTCCGGGTTGTGTCGCTTGAGTCCATAGGCAACTATGGAACTAGATAAATGATTATCGTAACAGAACTCGGCTTACTGATCACTCATATCCATTTTTGAATTGTACAGGAGGAATCTTTATGGAAATCATCAATATCTCTGATAAAGCAGCCTTTGATCAACTCGTCAAGGAAAGCACGAAACCGGTCATGGTTGACTTTTGGGCGACCTGGTGTGGTCCCTGTAAGATGGTCGCTCCTATGATTGCACAGATTGCGGCAGAACGGGATGATGTGCAGGTGGCTAAAGTTGATGTGGACCAAGTCCCTGATGTAGCCAGCGAATTTGGCATTGCCGCCATTCCGACGGTCGTTTATTTCAAGGATGGCAAGGAAGCCCATCGCTTTGTCGGCGTCCAGTCAAAAGCCGCTTATTTGGATCCTCTTCAAAGCCTGTGATTTGCATGATGAAGAAACTATCTATTGTAGTCCCCGTCTTTAATGAACAAGAAAATATCCACGAATTTTACAGGCGCGTTACGGAAGTAATGGCGCCTTTATCTTATGACTATGAGCTGCTGTTCATCGATGATGGTTCCCGTGACCAAAGCGCGGCCATGATCCGTGAACTGGCGGATAAAGATCCTCATGTGGAAGGCTATCTGTTTTCCCGTAACTATGGCCATCAACTGGCTCTTACGTGTGGACTGGAACACGCCAAGGGGGATGCCGTCATCTCCATGGACGGGGACCTGCAGCATCCGCCGGAAATGATTCCGGAACTGATTTCCCTTTGGGAATCGGGGTATGAGATCGTGCAGACCGTCCGTAAAGCGACGGAAGACGCCACTTTCTTCAAAAATATCACGTCAAGTCTTTATTATAAGCTCATCAATACCATGAGTGAAGTCCGGATTACACCGGGAGGTTCTGATTTTCGGCTCATGGACCGGAAAGCGGTGGATGCGCTGAATTCTTACCATGAACGGGCCCGTTTTATTCGTGGAATGGTGAATAACCTAGGATTTCGGACGACGACCCTGCCTTTTGTGGCGCCGCCGCGTTTTGCTGGTCATTCCAAATTTAACCTAAGAAAAATGCTGCGTTTTGCCCTGGACGGGATTACGGGCTTTTCCCGGGTTCCCCTGCGCCTTGCTTTTTATGCAGGACTCATTTTTGGCATCGGCAGCCTGCTGCTGCTTCTCCATGTCCTTTATGCCTGGATCATGGATGAAGCCGTGCCCGGATGGACGACCCTTGCAGCGGCCGAGTTCTTTCTCGGCGGTGTGGAACTGATGGGCATCGGGATCGTTGGTGAATACGTAGGCCGTATCTTTGAGGAAGTCAAGCATCGGCCTCTTTATATCGTGCGGGAACATATCAAACATGAATATAAGGTGGCGGACGCAATCGCACATATAGTTAAAAAATAAGAACCAGAACTGCGAAGAAACAAGAAATTTCTCCGCAGTTTTTTGATAGGAAAAGGTAAGGGGCGGCGACGAGGGCATGATTGAAAGCGTACGCTGCAGCCCAATGAGAGCGGAGCAAAGGTAGGCATGCTTTTTGCCCATTGCCTTAGGATGAACAGGAAATGGACCTGCGACCACCAGGTTGACGCTCTGCGTTATCGGTTTTTTACATTTTGAATCCTTTAGCTTAACAGCCGAAGACGCAGGCTAGAGACAGCGTCTTTTGTCTTCCCTTTCGAATTTTATCCTTTTTCGAATATGGGCCTTAGGCAAATCCTGTTTGCTCTAAAAAACGAAAAATTTCCCAAAAGTGGCTCGCCCGCCAAAGGCATTTTTTGGGGCGACTTTACCATGAGTTTGTGTACTGCAACAATTTACGTAGCACCATGATTTCATGGCCATCTCGTAAATCTTAAAATGAGAAAAGAAGGCAACTCGTGCAGAAAATCGCCGCGATTTTTACTCCAAGTAAAAATAAAAAGGGAGGACCGAAGATTGCAAAAAGCTCCCTATATTTTAACTCAGTCCGATTTTTGGACTGAGTTAAAATGCAGGGAAAGAACGCTTTTTACTCCACCGCCAGCACTGCAGGTGCGGAACCACCATTTGGGCATTAACCGAATTGACAGCTTGAAAGCGTCTTTTTTCGTACCCATTTCTTGAACAAAATGTGACATATTGGACTTTTTTTCCTTCCATTGCTATAATGTGAAGTGCAGAAAACGTAAATTTAATAAAACCGAATCGTAGGGATACGAACGGAGGACCCAATGTTGGGGTGAATTTCCTTTCTTTTAGGAATAGGGTGTCTCGACCCGAACCCGGCAGCTAACTTCGTAGGTGAATCGAGAGGGTGTGTTTATTATTTTAAAACGGATGATGCTTGGGGCTGTTGCCGCCTTTGTGCTGAGTTTTGCTGCTGTCCCTTTCCAGAGTGCGGATGCAGCGGCATTTCATCAAGGCGAATCGGGGCCGGAAGTGGCCGCCATTCAGGAAAAACTGCTTATGGAAGGCTATGATATCGGGATTCCTGACGGTGTGTACGGCGAAAGAACCGTCGACGCCATCAAAAAATATCAAGCCAGCATGGGCCTTGAAGTGGATGGCATCATTGGTGATTCCACGTACATGAAGCTCATGGGAAAACGGATGCCCCAGTATGCAGGATATGGAGTAAGCCGCGGGCGTTCCTATCGTGGCAGCGGGGCAGCGAGAAGGTTGATCTCCCGAGCCTTTGAGTACGTAGGTGTGCCTTATGTCTTTGGGGGAACGACGCCGTGGGGGTTTGACTGCTCCGGCTATACGCAGTATGTCTTCCGTCAGATTGGCATCAGCATCCCCAGAACAGCGGATACCCAGTATTACAGTTATCCAAAGGTTTCTTCCCGGAACCTTCAGCCCGGTGACTTGGTCTTTTTTGAAACGTATGAACCGGGTCCCTCCCATGTCGGGATCTATATTGGCGACGGCAAGATGCTTCAGGCTGGTTCCAGTACAGGCGTGACCGTTTCCGATGTGTTCGGCGGCTATTGGGGTGCCCGCTATATTGGGGCCGCTCGGGTTCTCTAAGTGATAAGCGGTAAACTCAATCCTGTTTTTCAGGGTTGAGTTTTTTTATGCCTGCTCTAGAAAAGCTATGCGAAAGAAAGGAACGTTATGGAACCTTGTACCCTTTGTCCTTTTACCTGCGGCGTTGTGCGTCCGCTTCATGAAGGCGGACCTGGTCACTACGGTGTTTGTCGCTGCGCCATGACGCCTAAGGCGGCGCGTGCGGCCCTTCATCACTGGGAAGAGCCTTGCCTAAGTGGGGAAGACCCTCAAAAAGGCGGCAGCGGCGCGGTTTTCTTTTCTGGCTGCACGCTGCACTGCGTCTACTGTCAAAACAGTGAAATCAGCACAGAAAACCATGGCTGGGAAGTGACGGCGGACCGCCTCCGGGCCATTTATCAGGCGCTCATCGACCAAGGCGCCTATAATATTGACCTTGTGACAGCTACGCAGTATCTGCCTATCATCCTGCCATCGCTCACGCCAGCCCTTCCGGTCCCCGTCGTCTATAATACAAGCGGTTATGAACGGGTGGAGACCTTGCGGCTGCTTGAAGGAAAGGTCCAAATCTATCTTCCCGACCTTAAATACCATGATGATGCCCTGGCCCAGCGTTACAGCCGCTGCAACAATTATTTTACTACTGCGTCCAAGGCCATCCTTGAGATGTTCCGCCAAGTGGGTCCTTATGAGCTTGACGAACGGGGCATTATGCAAAAAGGCGTCATCATCCGCCATTTGATCCTTCCTGGTCACGGTAAGGACAGTATGCGCCTCATCGACTGGATTGCCGATACCTTTTCCCCCGGCGACGTCATGGTAAGCCTCATGCGCCAATATGTCCCCTGCGGCACGGCGGCCCAGTATCCGGAAATCAATCGCAAGCTCACAGATGACGAATATGAAGAAGTGGAACTGCATTTTCTGGAAAGCCGCATCGAAGACGGTTTCATTCAGGAAAGTCCCGCCGCTGATGACAAGTTTATCCCGGCCTTTGATGGTACGGGCATCTTGCCTTAAGGCTGCGGCTTTCTATCTGTGATCGCCTATGGTAAGATAAAAGTAGAATGAACTTCCCTTTTGGGGGAAGAGGTGAGGTGTCTTATGCAGAGAGTCCCCTTAGATCGTCTCATTGTCAGCCACAATCAAGAAGACCAGCGGATCCATCCCTACTACGATGGGATGGTCACGGAGGAGCATGGATTGCCCCTTGACGTTTATTACGAAATCATTTGGAAAAAACGGCTCGGCTTCAGTAACTGGCACTGGCATGAAAAAATCCAGATCCTGCTTGCCATCCAAGGGGATATGGCTGTCATGCTGACGGACCAGAAATTTGAACTCCATCCAGGGGAAGGACTCATCATGAATGCCGGGCAGCTTCACCGCGTGATTCCCCGGCAGCAAAAATCGGGTATCCTTGTCTGCCTGAACCTGAGTCCCAGTGCCCTCGGTCTTCGCAGTGGGTCGTATATGGACCGAAATTTTGTTGAGCCCTATACAAAAAATCCGGAATTTACGGCCGTCCATCTTCATCCCCTCATTCCCTGGTGCAAGAAACTGATGGATGAGGTGCAGGGCGCGTATCTCATCAAACGGGGAGGGGAGACGGCCTACGAAGTGGACCTCATGAGCGTCATGTATCGCATTTGGTCCCTGTTCATCAAGAACGTGACCTTTACAAAGGCCAAGAAATCCACATCCGCTCGTCACCAGTCCATCACAAAGACCCTTATGAGCTTTATCAAGGCCCATTACCATGAAAACTTTGCCATAACGGACCTTGCAGCCTTTACAAGTTACAGCGGCAGCGAGTGCTGCCGGATTTTTAAGGAAACGGTCCACGAAACAATTTACCAGTTCCTCAATAAATATCGCCTTGAAAAAGCCGCAGTCCTCCTGCGAAATACAGAACTTCCTGTAAGTGCTGTCGCACAACGAACAGGATTCAGTTCGACCAGTTATTTCATCAAATGTTTCAAACTCCAGACCATGCGCACACCGCTGCAGTTTAGAAAAGAGCTCCATAAGTAAATCGGGCCCTATCCTGACCTCCCGGATTAAGTGATTCCTTCACTTAGTCTGGGATTTTTTTGTAAAAAGGTGACACGAGGAGAACCCTAAAAACCGATAATGTTCGGGAAAAAAGTGGTGACCGCGGTACACGCAATACGGTCTCCGCACGGGTTTTCCTTGACCTATATGCAGGATGATGAGAATAGGACAAATCAAGATCGTCCGATTACACTATGTAATTTAAAGACTTTACAGGGAAATTTGCTGGATAATTCTTTTATCTAACCGTAAATTCTTTACAATTTAGTTGATTTTAACTTTCATGTTGTGACGATTTTCAAACTGATTTATCTACCCATTAAAATGAGTATAATAAGTGTTCAGATATAGCGAACAAATAAGGCGGGATGGATATGAAGCAAAACAGTGCCCATAAGGGCAGACGGTGAGTGTGAAAGGAATTGGGAGATGCCTTTTGAAACCTGTTTGGTCTTGATCCGTCCAGCAGCATAACCCATTTCCTTGTGTGGAACCCCATGGGTTTCTTTGATTACGAGTGAAAAGGAGCGAGTCATCATGATGAATGGAAGAATGGCAGTTGAGGGATTATCAAGATTTTTGGAACTTGGTACGACCCTCGATGATCTGAAGACATTAGTGATGGCTGGCGTTTTTTGATTCCCGTGACCTTGTGAGCCGTGTTACCGGTGGCAGTGTCGAAGTACCAGATTTTGTCAGACTCGAATTTCGCATTTGACACATATTCCCCTATTATTTCTATTGGCTCCCGCTATTTTTGCGGGAGCTTTTTATTCATCGAGATTATACAATAAGGAGTTTAGTTAAGAAAAATAATTGATATTGACAAATAAATATAAATAAGATACCCTCTATAAACAGACTATTTTTATTAAAAAGATAAAAATCCATAGAAATCTATTATGGGGGAGAAGGGAAATGAAACACATCCATCAAACAAAGAAAATCAAATCAAAAATTGTACTAGGCACTTTGCTTATCTTGGGTGGCACGATTTCATCCAGTCAAATGGGAATGACCGCTTCCATCGTACTGGATAAAACACTGACCAAAGAAGATCTGGCAGTCAACAATGGAACGAATCTTCTTTCTTCAGCTTATGACCTGAGGTGGGGGGTTGATGCAGATTCTTTTGAGGCATCACTTCGTGCGCCTGTTTATGATCCTCGGTTTAATGGGTCCAAGACGCCTCAGCTCATTGGCTTTTTAGCTGATACATGGTGGTTTGTCCCAGGCTACGATCCAGATGAACTTAAGGATAAAGTCCGTTTTTCTACTTGGCTGCAGTATGCAACGCATTGGATTACGGCTCAACAAGACATCAAGATTTTAATGACCCCCAACACAAACTATATTCCTGTAGATGATACCGATTCTGATTGGCGGGAATCCCCCCCTGTCAATGCAGCCATATATGCGATGCCAAAACTCGGTCTTCTTGAGATGGAAGCGCAAAAAGGTGACGTGAGGGTTGTCCTTCAGGATGCTTACAGCCCTGATGCGGCATCCACTGATTCCATCGGGTTTTCTCCAGATACCTATGTAATCACTGATGCTGGCTATACAGTCTCTGATGATACCCAGATAGTCGGCAATGAAAAACCTGGTCCCATCCGCTCATCGTCTGTTCCGTCATATATAAAAATCAAGGGAAAGAGCAACTTCATCGGATATGTGAAGAATCAAGAGTGGAAAGAAACCGGCTATGATGAGCGGATCATCCCTCAAAACCATACCGTCCTTTCGGCCTATGGTTCCGGACTGATCGAAGTGACAGCTCGGCAGGGAGATAATACCATTTATACCGGAAAAGGAGCTCAAGATATTACAGTAGGGGTCGACAGTTATTTTTTGGATTGGACAGTCGGAGATTGGATGATGTATAGTCCTGAGTGGCAGCTTCGCGGAAAAGTCGTGTTGAATGCTCCGTTAGGCACCAATCGAATCTATGTTGAACCGGTCCATTCCGCATTCAGTCCCATTACGTATGGAATTGGGGCGCAATCTACGTCGATGTTAGGAGATGGTTATCGACCCTATAAATATCCCATTGAATGGTACGACGGGGACCGCTACCGCTCTCAAGTTGTGCTCTCAGCCAAGGAAAACGAAATCGCAGTATATAGCGGAAAGGCGGCCCAAGAAACAGCTGGCGTCATCCCGAGCAATTTTGGCAAGATTACGATTACGGCGACGGAGGGCAACAATTGCATTACCGTCGGCTCTAAGGGGGAAGGAATCCTAAGCGGTCTTTATGGCGGAGATCATGGAATCCTACTGCTCACAGCGGAAAAGGGCAATAATATTATCTCTCTTGCGGCTGAATCGGTGGCTCGAGATAGGTCTTATGCTGCTGGGATTGGGAACGTAGCGGGGGACGTTACCCTTTCAGCTCCAAATGGCAACAATTTCATAGGAGTCCGACCTGATGGGGAGAAGGCAGCAAAAACAGCCCAGGAAGTTGGACGAGAGCTCCCTAAAAATGCGCGTTATTATGGCATTAAATCGACAGGATTCAAAAATGAACGTTATGACTATTATGGCGGCTCTGTGCAGGTTACAGGTCAAAATAATGAAGTCATTGCGGATGCGTCTGAAATCAAGGGAGCGACGGGAACTGGAATCCGTGTGGATGGAAACAGTACAGTCCTGCTTGAGGCCAGTGAGCGCAATCAAGTCTTGGGGTCTTCTGCTGCAGCCCATGTCTCGGAAGGAAACCTAACCATAAAGGGCACCCAGAACATCCTTAAAGGCGGAGACCAGGGTCTTGTTGCTGAAACTAATGGCGCCAAGAATGATGCGGCCATCCTCGTTGCAGGCCAGACTGAACTTGCGGTCAATGCAGGCGGCACCGCCATCAGAAGTGATGGAAAAGACAGCGAAACGGCAAAAACATCGGTTGAACTGACCTATGAGGAACAGAGCCATATTGCAGGCGACATCAAGGCCAGCGGTGCGGGCACGGTCAGCATCAAGGCATCAGGTGACGAAGCCACCATGAATGTGGTGGGAAATGTCACTGCTTTTGGTGAAAGTGGAGCCACAAAAGGCGGTGCAGTGACCATGGACCTTCAAAATGCCAGCTATTTTGAAGGTACGGCCGATACGGGTCTTGTGACGAGCCGAAATGGATATGATGTCGCCACCGGCACCATTGATGTTACCTTGGGCGAAGGTGCTCTCTGGAAAATGACGGGCTCATCGGCTGTGACGAGCCTTTCGGGAAAGGGCAGTACAGTTTATTTCAAAGACGGCGGTGACGCCCTTGAAATTGGGACCCTTGCGGGCAGCCACACCTTTGCCATGGACCTTGACTTTAACGACAACACCCAGAGTGACATGCTCTATATTGAGAAGGGAACGAGCGATGCCCAGACCCTTTTCATCAAGAACATCGAAGCCCTGGACAAACAGATGTCCGATGGGGACCGTGTACGTTTTGCGACGGTTAAGGATTCGCGGAATGAATTTGTGGAAGGCCGCCCCTACTATGTGGCCCATGGTGTCACCAATGATGCCTTGACTGTCCGATACGCGGATTATGACAGTGACGCTCTGAACGATACGACTCAGTATAACGGCGATACCCATACGAAAAAACCATCGACGGACACGGTGGCAGAAACCTATGGCGGCAAGAACGTCTATCTGGAAAAGAAGCTGGGGACAAAACCCAATGCCGGCGGTGCTTCTCCTGATAAGTCCCTTAAGATGGTCTGGCGTCATGTATCAGATCTCGATACCTTTACAAACCGGTCCGGTGAGTCACAGTACTTCACGCCCGGTGCCAATGACGGGGCTTGGGCCCGCCTTCGTTATCAGAACCTTGGTATCGACGGCATGGGCGAACTTGACGGCAATACCTATGAAATGGGCTATAGTAAGGTCCTCAAGGACGAAGAAACAGAAAAACACCGCTTGAGCCTTTCCGGGTTCTATGGCAAGACAAAAGGCCATCTGGAAGGCTATGCGAGCCATCTTACCGTAAAAAATACCGGCCTTGCACTCTATGACACGTGGAAATTTATCCCGTCCGAGGTGGAAATGGACCAAAAACCTGCCTGGAAAAAAGGCTCCCACAGCTACCTTGATTCGTATATCAAGTTCCATCGTTTCCATACGGATTATGAATCGACGGATGGCCAGACAGGAAACATCTACAAAGGCGAGTATGATCAAAATATTGTCAGCCTTTCTACAGAGTTTGGTCAAGTCGATAAGCTCAGCGAAAAGTGGAGCATTGTACCGCAGGTGCAGGTCCAAGGCTCCTATCTTGATAGCTATGACTTCACCGACTCGATGGGCATCAAGATTGACGCGGACCACGGCTGGAGCCTCATTGGCCGCTTGGGTGTTGACCTTGTCCGGGACCTCAATAAAGAAAAGGATCAAAAGTTCTACCTGAAAGCAAGCGTCCTCCACGAATTCCTTGATGGCATGGACCTTGCCGTCTCTGCCGACGATACCTACCTTAGAAGCCCCGGCGACAGCCAAGGCACGTGGGGCGTCCTCGGTGTCGGATACACCTCACAGATTGGTAAGAACCAGCAGTTCTACATTGATGTGGATCGCTACTTTGGAAATGATTTTGCAAGGACGTATAATATCCGTGCCGGACTGAATTGGAAGTTCTAATAAGAGGCTTTGGCGTGGATGCTTGACTAAATTTACTAACAGCGGCTAGCTAGGGACATCTTCGCTGGCTGGCTCTGACACTTAAAAATTAGTCCCATTGAGGCAGTTGTTAGTAAAATGCGACAGCAGTTTCTGCGGAGATTACATTCATTTAACTAGTGTTCCTATCTTATAAGAGCGTTTCCATAAGGAAATAAGAAAAAAGAGGAAAAAGCCTTACCTCGAATTCATGATATGATTCGGGGTAAGGCTTGATTTATATGCTTTTCTTTAGGTTTGATGCAAAGGCTCGAACAGTCGTGATTGGTTTAGAACCTCGACCCGCGGAGCCGATCTGCCCTAAAAAGGCAGCACGTCAATCTTCGACCGATTTTGAGAGCTCCCTGTGCCTTAGCAATAGAGAAGCAAAAAATCGTGACCGGGCGCTAAAATGATTCGCTTTTGATCGGGTCTTTTGCCACAGAACTCGATGCGTAGCATCAATCCGCCATACCAAGGCGGGAGTATCCACCAAGCCGGCTTGGTGGGTGGCGGATGAGGAGGGACGTTTTTTGTCCCGACGTCTCCAAACGAACGGTAGTGAGGAACATCTTCGATGGTTCAAGACTGCCTAGCACAGCTTGCTGTGCTAGGCAGTCCAAAGGACCGTGTTATCGAAAAATCAATTCGGCGCCCACGACCGATAGGAAGGTTTGGGGCGGCGTGTTCGGGTCTTTCTTCTTATTATCCTTTATCGTCACACAAAACCAACATCTTGAATTAACACGTGCTTTACAAGTTAATGAAATAAAATGACGTTTTTCATGATTTGGTTTATAATTAATAATTATTCCTGAAATTAAAGGTAATTTGTGTCCGTTTTAATGGACTTAAAAAGCTTGATTAAAATAATTGGAGGCGTATAATAGTGATTAGAAATGAATACGGGCAAAAGTCAGTGCGATTTTAAAATTTATAATCAAGAAATGCAATTCTTTTTATATGGAGGGAGGCGGTTTTTTGACTGGAGATTTTTTTTCTCTGCTTGCTCATATCAGCAAAGATGAAGATAGAGAGGTATCACAATATTTAGCGGAACATCTTGTTGATACGGCCCTATATGCCGAAAGTAGGGGAAAAGAATTAGGTGTGGGAAATATTTGTGCCCTTATTGGACTGCTTCACGACGCGGGGAAGAGTCTGAGTGAATTTCAGGAATATATACAGGGAAAAAGAGATTCTGGTGGGGATCATTCGTCCTATGGCGGATACTGTTTATTGACAATCAAGGATCGTTTGGTACAGTCAGCCCAGTTTAAAGATGTCAAAGGATTGGAAGATTATTGCGATTTGTTGACGTATCCTATCCTTGCACATCATGGTCTTTATGATATTTTGGACAATAATTGTTACAGGACTGAATCCCGGATTAGGCATGTAAAATTGCAGCTGGAAAAACAAGTTGATGGGCTTAATTTGGAAGAATGTTTGGATGGATTAAATCAACTATCCAAGAAAGCGTGGGGGAAAAATCTAAGTCAATTGTTTTTGCTTGGTTACAATGAATATAAAGTTTGGAACCAACGAATAAAAGACATTGCTGCAGAAACTTCTCCACAACGTAAGAAAAGTTGCACGGATTTTTTTATGGGGGCAACCGTACGGCTGCTTCTGTCAATCCTTAAAGAAGCAGATATTTATAATTCATCGAACTGGAATCGTCATGATGTTAATCCAATTTTGAAAAAATCCCAGGTTGACATGATTTGGGAGAAAATGCATTCTCGTATAGAAAAGTTGTATGAAGGGTATGCCTCTCATGCTGGTGATTCAACCATCAACAAGGTGCGTTCTGAACTGGCAAATGAAGTCCTTCAATCCGCTAAGAGGACTCCCTATGGATGTTATGTGCTTGATTTACCAGTAGGCGCTGGAAAGACAATGAGTAGTCTGAGGTATGCCGTAGAACATGCGCGTATCCATGGAAATCAAAGAATTTTTTATGTAACAGCCTATCTTTCGGTATTGGAGCAAAATGCGCGTGAAATCCAGGATGTCATAGGAGAAGAACATGTCCTGGAGCATCATTCCAATGTAGTGGAAGATACGCAAGAAATGTCAGAAGAAGAATATTCCTTGAAAAGTTATCTGAGAGATAGTTGGGAAAGTCCTGTCGTCCTAACAACCCTTGTACAGTTTACAAATACGCTTTTCAAGGGAAAGTCATCTAATTTGCGGCGCTTTTGCAAATTTGCCAACAGTGTCATCATTATTGATGAAATACAGTCTCTTCCGATAAAAACAGTCTATTTAATGAATTTAATGACCAATTTCTTGACGCGGTTCATGAATGTTACTGTTATCCATTGTACAGCAACCTTGCCATCGCTTGATAACAAAAACGTTCTTCTATTTCCTTGCTTATATGGTACGAAGCATGCGGAGGCTAAACTGGTCAGTAAAGAATGGAGTCAACATTCGGTATTTTCTCGAGTCAATTTTCATTCTTTGTTAGGCAAGCATTTTTCAGATAGTGTAGATACTTCAGAAATTCTATTGTTCTTGCGTAATCAACTGAGTTTCTACAAAAGTTTTCTCATTATCTTAAATACAAAAAGTGCTGTTGGGACTTTATACAAGGCATTACAAGAAGAATATAGCGACACAGCGGATTTATATTACCTCACGACAAATTTATGCGCTGCTCATCGATTGGAACGGATTGACAACCTTAAACGTGCGTTAAGAGCATTGAGAAAGGGACAGAGAGAAAAACCGTTAATCTGCGTCTCAACTAATTTGATTTCTGCAGGAGTCAATGTAGATTTTGATGTTGTTATAGATTCGGTGACAAGTATTGATGGCGTAATGCAGGCTTCTGGCCGCTGTAATCGAGAAGGGCTAATGAAAAACAAGGGAAACCTATATTTAATTCGTTATGCTCAAGAATCGCTGCAGAATTTAAAAGAAATGGAGGATGAGAGAGAATCCGCGTCCAAAATGCTGCGTAGTGAATTTAATGAAGGCTTTGCTTCAGATGAAACATTTGATCTTGCACCCTATTTACCATCTTATTATGAGAACCTTTACGCCAATGCAGGAGTATACACATTATCCTATCCGCTTGAATTAAAAAACAACCATGACACATTGGTATCTTTATTGGGAAAAAATGAATATGCTGTGGTTGGATACAATGAAGTTCATCATCCCGAACGCTTATTATCTGCTAAAACAAAGAATATGACAGAATTTTTGTTGCGACAGAACTTTAAGACTGCGTCAAAGAATTACGCATTGATTAATGAGAGCGGAAGTACAGTCATTGTTCAATATAAGAATAAGGCACTTATAGATTCTTTATATGAGGCAGTCGAAGAAAAAGATTTTGGGCAATTCAAGGGACTCATAAAAAAATTACAGAGGTATACCGTGAATATCAGAAATAAGAAGGCATATCAAGACGCTTTGGATGAAGAAAATATCCTGAATGAATTTGGGATTTGCATCCTCAATAAAGAGTGTTATGACAATGAGTTGGGCCTTATAAAAGCAAATTCTGGAGATGAAATATTTTAAAGGAGTGACTATCTTGTTTGCATCAAATCCATTCTATATGAAAATTGATGGACCTTATGCTCTTTTTACTGATCCTTTGAACAAAGGGCTAGGAGAAAAAGTAAGCTATATAGTGCCTACCATGCAGGCCCTAAAGGGTATCGTGGAGGCCGTTTATTGGAAACCCACACTGTACTACTTGATTGACGAAGTAAAAGTACTGAAACCGATTCAAACAGAGACAAAAGGAATCCTTCTTCCTATGAATAATGGAAGCAAGGACCTGAGTCATTTTACTTATTTGAGGGACGTGTCTTATGCAATCAAATTCCATTTTGAATGGGCTGAAAACCGACCGGAACTGCAGCAAGATCAAAATGAAATCAAGCATGAACAAATTCTGCTTCGCTCTATGGCAAGAGGGGGACGCCATGATATCTTTCTTGGAACAAGGGAATGTATTGGTACAGTTTCAAGACTCCGAAAAGGTGAATATGAAAAATTATCATCGCCAATTCATGGCACTGTGTCTTTAGGGATTATGTTTCATTCCTTTTCCTACCAAGATTATGCGCTGAATAAGAAGGGAGAAGGAACGCTTTATTCCCAATTTGATTCGATTGTTATGCAAGATGGAACAATCCGTTTTAAGAGACCGGAAGAGTGTGCTATCCAGCATAGATTGAATGAATACAAAGTCAAGCAATTTATGAAAAAAGACATCAAATCTGTCGAAAAAGAATGGGAAGAATATAATAAGGTAGGTGATATAGATAATGAATCTATTCCAAATGCTTCTCAAGACGTATGAATATGCTGAATCGGAAAATTTAGTTGATAGGTTAATAGACCCTAAGATTCCAACCATTATGCCTTTATATCACTCCAATCGCAAAAGTGCAGGCAAGCTTGATATTGTCGAACTAACAATATCTAAAGATGGGAAATACGTTGACGGAAGATTTTTAGATAAGGACGAATATATTGTATTTCCTGTAACTGAAGAATCTGCTGTTCGCACTGCAAATTCTTGCCCTCATCCGCTTTTCGACAATTTTGAGTATGTTGCGGGAACTTTTGTTACATCTCCAAAGAAGCGAAATAAGGATAGAGATAAGCATGAAGATTACTTAGAGAATTTGGAACCATTTATTGAGTATGAGAAGGAGCATCCTAACCCCATTCTTCATGCCATCTTTACTTATGTAAAAAATGGTGATGTGAAAAAAGATGTTCTTGATGTTATTAAGAAAACGACAGATGGAGAGCATTATTCAATCGGTCATTCGGAAGAAAATGGTATTATCGATGAAGATAAAATCTATTGGGATAAAGAAGAGAAGGGAAAAATAAAGCGCTTTGATCTTGCTTTGGACAAGATATTCGTTACCATTCATGTGGAGATACCGGGAATAATAACTAGAAGTCAACTAGCAACGAATCTTCATCAATATTATGTCGATTACGTGGAGCATCAGATTGAAACAAAAACAGATAACGTTGATTTCTGTGATATTTCTGGGGAGAAGCAGTATTGTGTCTTTACTCATAGGGGCATTATTGGAAACGCTAAAGTAATTGGTATAAGCAATCATATTGAGGCTTATCGTGGACGATTTGAAACGGGAGAAGAAATTGTGCATGTTGGCTATAGAACATCTCAAAAGGTTCACAACATGCTAAAGTTTTTAATGGACTCAAAATCCTTTAGTCAATATATAGGGGGCAGCTCCTATGTAATTTCCTGGATGTCGCATGACCTGCTAATGGGTGGGATGCCAATTGCTGCGAGTCAGGTAGAGCCTGAAGATGAGGAAAACGATGAAGACGAAAATGTGGAACTTGAAACTTCTTCCCCAGAAATTATCTTAGGCGCTAATCGCAGCAAAACGATTAATGAATTTCTTTCGGGTCTCAAAACGATGGTGAACACTGAGGTTGATAGTTATTTCTGCGTACTTATGGTGGAAAAAGTTAATAATGGGCGCATAGCAATAAAATATTTTAGGAGTTTCCATAATTCAGATTTGAAAAAACGCGTTGAATACTGGTTCAATGGTTTAGAGTGGCCTGTATACTCCATGAAAGATGGAAGAATGAAATCTTCAGCTCCTTCCTTATATACGATAACGAATATCCTTATTGGGGACGATTCTGAAAAGGGTATTTCAGTAAAAAAAGAGAGCGTTCGGGTCAATTTGATTGAGCGTTTAATGGAGTGTATGCTCGAAGGAAAAATATTCCCGAGAGACTTGATGCAATTGAGTTTTAAGCGCGTGAAAAACACAGCTACTTTCAGATTTCATCAATCAATTGCTCATCGCACGACATGTAGCTTAATAAAAAAATATAAGACAGATTTAAAAATCCCTGTTGTTGACAAGAAAGGAGAAATCTTTGTAATGGATAATCGCAGTTTTACGTACGGTCGAATTCTTGCTGTTTTTGATCAGCTGGAAAGCTATGCCATGACGGTAAAGAAAAAAGGAGGTAATGGAGAATCTTCTGCCCGTCCTACCAACGCAAATAGACTGTGGACTTCAATGATTCAAAGTCCTCAAAAGACATCGATGGAACTACAAAAGCGAACTGAATATGCTCGTGCATTCCTTTTGAAATCGCACAAAGGCTTTGTTATTCACATGGAACAAGTTCTTTCAGAACTGTTTAGTAAACTTACTGAGCTGACAGATGAAAAAGATAATTTAAATCGGCCTGTTAATGAAGATTTTATTTTAGGTTTTTATTATCAAAAACAACAATTCTTTGCAAAAAAAGTTTTGCAAAGTGAAGATGATAAAGTAGAGAATCAAGAAAACTAATGGAAAAGGAGTCATTATGATGGAAACTTTAAGCAAAAAAATCGATTTCGTTCTATTTTTCTCTGTAAAAAATGCCAATCCGAATGGGGATCCACTTCTTGAAAATATGCCGAGAACGGACTATGAAGGATTCGGAGAGGTTTCTGATGTATGCATCAAGAGAAAAGTTCGGAATAGACTTCAAGATGCGGGATATGAAATTTTTGTCCAGGCAAATGATCGTAACCAAGATGGATTTAAATCGTTGGAAGAGCGATTCAACCATCAGTTTACGACTAAAAATACGGCTGAAGAAATCAGGGAACAAGCTTGTCAAAAATGGATTGACATTCGCAGCTTTGGTCAGGTGATTACCTATCAAAAACGGTCTATTGGCATCCGGGGACCTGTATCTATTAGCTTGGGACGGAGCCTGGATCCAGTAACAGCTGTAACAATGCAAATCACGAGGAGTACCAACGGAATGCGGGCAACCAAAGAAGGCGGAAGATCCAGCGATACAATGGGGTCTAAAAACCTCATCAAGTTTGGCGTATATAAAGTGTGCGGCAGTATGAATTGCTACTTCTCCGAGAAAACAGGTTTTAATGATGAAGATGCCAATGCCATTAAGGAAGCGCTCCTCTCCTTATTTGAAAATGATCTTTCAAGTGCCCGTCCTGAAGGCAGTATGAATGTTGAAAAGATTTATTGGTTTACCCATCCTGACAAGCTTGGTGTCGCATCTTCGGCTAAAATACACGATTTAGTTAAGTCCAAGAAGCGTGTTGAAGGAGAAGCAAGGAGCTTCACTGATTATATAGTATCGGTTGATGCAGATAGGATGGCATCGTATAAGGCTAAAGGATTACAGTTGGAAATCCTTGAAGGAAAATGAAATCCTCATTAAAGATAGTGAATGAAACTGAATACCTGCAACTAGCAGGTATTCAGCACTTCATCTATTGCAGACGTCAATGGGGACTTATTCATCTTGAACAGCAGTGGTCTGAGAATTACTTTACGGCAGATGGAAAAGTTAAACATGACAAGGTAGATTGTGGCCCAATTGATGAGAAAATTGGGAGAAAGCGAGTGCTGAGATCGCTCCATATCGTCTCTCATCAACTTCGAATTCAAGGGAAATGTGATGTTGTAGAACTTATCGAAAATCCTGAAGGAGATTATTTCAGTAAGTATGATGCAAATTATCGCGTTCAACCCGTTGAATATAAAAGGGGTAAAGAAAAAGAAGATGAGAGCGATATCATGCAGTTGGCAGCCCAGAGCATATGCTTGGAAGAAATGATGGGTGTGAAGATTACCCAAGGGTATGTTTACTATTTTGAGACTCGTCATAGACTTCTTGTTCCCATAACTGAAGAAGTAAAGATGCGTGTAAAAGAAATTGTTTTAGAGATGAACCGATATTATCAACAGGCGTATGTCCCGCGGGTGCGAAAAACTAGCAAATGTAAAGCTTGTTCTCTTCATGATATCTGCATGCCAGAAATTGGTGTATCACGGTCAGCGATAGATTATATACGGGAAGTGATAGAAGAGTGAAGGTGCTCAAAAATACATTGTATGTCACTTCGCCTGATGTATATGTTGGAAAGCAGGGTGAAACAATTGTTGTAAAGAAAGACAAGGCCATATTAGGTCGTGTCCCGCTTCATAATCTTGAAAATGTTGTTCTTTTTAACTATGTTGGAATGAGCCCGGCACTTCTCGAAGAATGTCATGGTATGGGGGTGAGTGTTGCTTATCTCACTCCAAATGGTAGGCTAATTGGTCGCTTTCAGGGATCGAGTAAGGGCAATATACTACTGAGACGTGTTCAGTATCGTATCTCTGATGACCCAGAAGCATCGTGCAATATCGCCAGAAACATGATTCTTGCTAAGATTTATAATCAGAAGTGGATAATGGAACGGTATATCCGGCAATACGAATCACGCATAGATACGAAGCATCTGGAAATTGAATCAAAACAGCTTGGTGTATTTCTTTCAAGAGTTAAAGAATGTCGTAGCTTGGATGAACTGCGAGGAATTGAAGGCATTGCCCAAGAAAGATATTTTTCTTGTTTTGATGAAATGATTTTAAATCAAAAGAAGGAGTTCATTTTTGGAACTCGTTCTAGACGACCTCCCATGACACGGGTGAATGCTTTGCTGTCATTTTATTACAGTGTAATGGGAAATGATCTTGCCAGTGCGCTAGAAACTGTCGGACTTGATTCTTATGCAGGGTTCATGCATGTCGATCGACCAGGAAGGATTTCCCTTGCTTTAGATATGCTGGAGGAGTTCAGAGGCTGTGTCGTAGATCGATTTGTTTTGTCCTTGATCAACCAACGGATAGTCAATGCCAAAGATTTTGTTACTGAATCCAGTGGTGCAGTCATGCTGACTGAAATGGGAAGAAAGAAGACTTTGATAAAGTGGCGTGAGCGAAAAAATGAAGTAATTACGCATCCATTCCTTAATGAGAAGATTGCCTGGGGACTTGTGCCTTATGTGCAGGCTAATTTATTGGCTCGGTATTTGCGGGGAGACCTAGATGCTTATCCACCCTTTTTTTGGAAATAAAAAGGAGCGTGTGTTGTGTATGTTTTAATTACCTACGATATCTCTACAGAGACAGAAGCGGGGAAACGGCGCTTGAGGCGGGTGGCAAAAGCTTGTGTCAATAAAGGCCAAAGAGTGCAGAATTCAGTCTTTGAATGCAAATTGGATGAAGCGGAGCTTGTGCTTTTAAAAAATGAACTACGAAGTATCCTGGATGCTGAGAAGGATAGCATTCGTTTCTATAGACTTAGTAAGAATTATAAAAGTAAAATAGAAACGATGGGTGTCAACAATGGGTATGATATAGACGGTGCAATCATCATTTAATGTGCACCAGTAAAATGATGCGAATCTCCGGTAATTTGAATTCTACTAACGGTTTCGCACTTTAGATTTCTTATCATATAAAATATTGCTTATGGAAATAATCGATTTTATAAGGTAAAATGATAAGAAGTGCTGGATATTGTGAAAATTACACAATATGTAGCTGTCGCCCCACGCATGTGGGGCGTGGATTGAAGTGTCTTTGCAGTCTTAGCGTGAGACCCTGTTCCGTGTCGCCCCACGCATGTGGGGCGTGGATTGAAGTTGCGAGATAGCCTGTTGTAGGGCTTGATATAGCTTGTCGCCCCACGCATGTGGGGCGTGGATTGAAGTTCTCTAAAATGTCACCTCAGGGTGCAAGTGGCTTTGGTCGCCCCACGCATGTGGGGCGTGGATTGAAGTGTCTTTACCGAGGACTGCAATGACTCCGCTATTGGTCGCCCCACGCATGTGGGGCGTGGATTGAAGTTTGAGAAGGTTGAAGACGGCCTTAAAGACGTTGAGTCGCCCCACGCATGTGGGGCGTGGATTGAAGTCCGTGGCGTATATAATATTTAGGTAGGAATGTAGTCGCCCCACGCATGTGGGGCGTGGATTGAAGTCGCCGATTTGATGATATTTTGGCCATCCGTAAACTGTCGCCCCACGCATGTGGGGCGTGGATTGAAGTGCAGCCAAGGCCCCGCAGCCGCTTAATCTGCACCTCGTCGCCCCACGCATGTGGGGCGTGGATTGAAGTCAAAAAACGAACCAAAACAAATGTACCCATTTTGGTCGCCCCACGCATGTGGGGCGTGGATTGAAGTACGCAATTAAAGACAAAAACCTCTACGACGTACTGGTCGCCCCACGCATGTGGGGCGTGGATTGAAGTGTGCAGTCTGAGTTAGATTGGCTCCTTGCCAAAAGTCGCCCCACGCATGTGGGGCGTGGATTGAAGTATCAACAATGATGGTCTGAAAAGCATCCGGAGCAAACGTCGCCCCACGCATGTGGGGCGTGGATTGAAGTATTATGCAGCCATACAGTTCCGGGATCTTGAATACGGTCGCCCCACGCATGTGGGGCGTGGATTGAAGTATCAGCGAGGAATACGTTCGGCAGTCTTCCATCGGTCGCCCCACGCATGTGGGGCGTGGATTGAAGTCGCATCAAGCTGACAATAAGGTTTGATGCGGTTTTGTCGCCCCACGCATGTGGGGCGTGGATTGAAGTCTTATAACACCGTATCAATCCGTACCATTAAGCAGTCGCCCCACGCATGTGGGGCGTGGATTGAAGTAATCCGTTTTAAGGAGGCGGACGAGTGAAAACCACATTCGTCGCCCCACGCATGTGGGGCGTGGATTGAAGTTAAAATATAATCACGAGCCAGACGGCCTTACAGCGTCGCCCCACGCATGTGGGGCGTGGATTGAAGTCTGCTGATTTGGAATTAGATTCAAAACATACTTGGTCGCCCCACGCATGTGGGGCGTGGATTGAAGTGTGCAGAGGGCCGTAGCTAACGTCGTCAACAGCGCGTCGCCCCACGCATGTGGGGCGTGGATTGAAGTGTCCTCTTCGATGATTGCGGCAAACTGACCGTTAAAGTCGCCCCACGCATGTGGGGCGTGGATTGAAGTCTCACATGACTGATATCGATGCTGACGACTGGGAGTCGCCCCACGCATGTGGGGCGTGGATTGAAGTGTATAAAAGCAAGCCCCTTGTTGCCGCAGAGCTCAGTCGCCCCACGCATGTGGGGCGTGGATTGAAGTGCCCCAGAGACAGTAAAGCAGCGTATTGGTGCCCAGTCGCCCCACGCATGTGGGGCGTGGATTGAAGTGTTTTAAAGTAAAAAGAGAGGGCCTGTGTGGGCCCTGTCGCCCCACGCATGTGGGGCGTGGATTGAAGTCTCCTTATTTCTTCACTCTAATTTTGATTTTCGTGTCGCCCCACGCATGTGGGGCGTGGATTGAAGTACCTTGCAAATCAGAGGCTGTTCATGTCGGTTCCGCGTCGCCCCACGCATGTGGGGCGTGGATTGAAGTGTGCATACCATTTCCACCGCTCGATCCGATACTGGTCGCCCCACGCATGTGGGGCGTGGATTGAAGTCTACTTGCAGACGGTCAAGGGCATTTCCCCTACTTGTCGCCCCACGCATGTGGGGCGTGGATTGAAGTGTCGACCGCGGTAAGATTGTCGGCGGCTTTGCCTAGTCGCCCCACGCATGTGGGGCGTGGATTGAAGTTGCCAGAATAACATTCTTAGGCCGGCAAAGAAACCGTCGCCCCACGCATGTGGGGCGTGGATTGAAGTGCGTAACACAAATGTTGCACGTGAGGGGGGTGTAGTCGCCCCACGCATGTGGGGCGTGGATTGAAGTCAAAAGGTCGATACTGTTTTAGCTTCAAAGGACAGTCGCCCCACGCATGTGGGGCGTGGATTGAAGTAGTACAGTTTGCCAGCAACACTTTAAGTGGTGCGAGTCGCCCCACGCATGTGGGGCGTGGATTGAAGTTCTCTTTCTCCTAATATTATCTCCAAGTGTCATTCGTCGCCCCACGCATGTGGGGCGTGGATTGAAGTATCGTCCTCCAGCTGATATTCTTTGATGAGGTCTTGTCGCCCCACGCATGTGGGGCGTGGATTGAAGTCCTCCGAGGTGGAAAATGAATCTTACGCTAGGCGACGTCGCCCCACACATGTGGGGCGTGGATTGAAGTCGCCCCTGCTCCGCATAATCCCATCAGTCCAAAAGTCGCCCCATGCACGTGGGGCGTGGATTGAAGTAATGTGAACGGTTGATATTATCTTGAAAGCGGGACGGTGTTTTTGATAACGAAGGTTGAAAAAGATACAAATTCAAGCAAGATATACATTGACCTTGAAGTTGCTGATAGCCAAAAATAAGGGAGGACGTCTATGAAGAAAGAGAATCTCAGCCGTTATGATAGCGAAGTATGGAGCGACAACTCCAAAAATTGCGAGCAATGCAAAGACTGTATTTTTACGACGATAGAGGAATACCAAAAATGTACTTGCGAGATATACACTGATATGTATGATGACCCAAAACCCAATGACGTTATATTCAAAGGAATTCCGTGCAAGTATTATCAGCGTTGCGAGTATTCCCCGCGCACGCGGGGATGAACCCGCCACCAGCGTCGAATTTCAGGCGGCGTATAGGCATTCCACGCGCATGCGGGGATGAACCTAAAGAGGTGATCATCATGGAGTCTAATTCAAAAATTACGGCTTTACTTGGTTTGTTGATGGCACTTCCCATCACACTTTTTTGGACAGGCGTATCTGGAATTGGCATCACACTCGTTTGTCTTGTGATTTTCCCTTCAGAATACTTCTTACAAGCAACACTTCTTTTTACCACACTCTTTTTTATCGTTCTAAACGTCAACGGCTGGCGTGAACTACGAAGGTAGGCTGCTTACAAGCTAACTACTCCATAAGCATTCTCCGCGCATGCGGGGATGACCCCTTCGTCCGAGCAACAATCGCAGCCGGATCAACGTATTCCCCGCGCATGCAGGGGTGTCCCTTGTACTAAACCTAGACTTAGCAGCGAACTCCTGTATTCCCCGCAGCTGCGGGGTTGTTCTTTTTGAGAAATGTATGAAAACTTAATGAAGAAAAAGTAAAAATTGGCTGCACTTTGGAAATTTAATTCAACTTCCATCCAGGCCAGATTAGATTGTCTCCTTTCAGCTGTGGTCTCCCACTTATTTAGTCTATGATACGATTTGGGCGCTGAGCATCTACCTAAACACTCCCTCTCCCTTTCTTATCTCCTATAAATCCTGTATAATAAGACTATCCACAACGAACCATCCACATAAGGAGCTTTTTACTATGGAGCAAGATAAAAAATTTGCACTGCTCATTGATGCAGAAAATATTTCTCCGCAATATATCGATATCATCCTTTCAGAAGCAAATAACCTGGGGAATGTCATCTATAAACGCATTTATGGTAACTGGACAAGTCCGCAGATGGGAAGCTGGAAGTCGACCATTCTCGATAACGCCATCCAGCCAGTACAGCAATACAGCAACACAAGCGGTAAAAATTCAAGTGATTCGGCCCTCATCATTGATACGATGGATCTGCTTTACCGGACCCAGCTTGATGGATTCTGCATTGTCTCATCAGACAGTGACTTTACGCGCTTGGCATCCCGCCTGCGTGAATCGGATAAGTATGTCTTAGGGATGGGGGAGAGCAAGACGCCGCGCTCCTTTATCTCTGCTTGCAATCGGTTCCTGTATCTTGACGTCCTTTATGCAGAATCAAAACGGGAAGATATGCCTGAAACCGAACAGGCAGCGCTTCAGGAAGAACCTGCTGAACCAAGAAATCACGCAAAAATCAGCAAAGCGGTTCAGGAAGGCAATAAAAAAGTGCGGGCCATCCGCAGTGCCCTGATCAAGCTTACTGATGAGAATTCCAACGATAATGGTTGGATCAGTTCAAGTTATTTGGGTAATCTCGTCATTCGCCAATATCCCGACTTTGACGTGCGTGTTTATGGATACAAGAAATTCCTTGACTTCATCCGTTCCCTTAATATCTTTGAAATCCATTCAACAAGCAACCCGAAGAACATGACGGCAAAGACCTATTATTTCCGTTTGAAATAAAGGAGAAAGGCTGACAGGTTTCCATGCCTGATGCGAAAAGTTTTTAAAAAGGTGCTTGCCAAGTATTAAAAACTATGGTATCATCTATATCTGTCAGGTGACTGATTGGCCCAGTAGTTCAGTTGGTTAGAATGCCGCCCTGTCACGGCGGAGATCGTCGGTTCGAGTCCGTCCTGGGTCGCCAATGCGGAAGTAGCTCAGTGGTAGAGCATCACCTTGCCAAGGTGGGGGTCGCGAGTTCGAATCTCGTTTTCCGCTCCATAGGAGTATAGTTCAATGGTAGAGCAACGGTCTCCAAAACCGTGGATCTGGGTTCGAATCCTAGTACTCCTGCCATATTAGCCAATATTAAATTTTACAATACGGGGAAGCGCATGAAACCACGCAGTGGCTCATGCGCTCTTTCTTTTCACGTTTTTTCCAGTGCTACTGAGTGCTATGAAATAACCGCTCATTGCCATTCTCCATCCCTTTATTTTCCCTTTTTCAAAAAATGCCACAATAAAAGTGCTTTTTTAAAGGGAAAAAAACCCCGGGAACCGCTTTGATACTTGGTTCCACGGGGGTTAATTTTTATTTTTACGAGCCGCTTTAAAGCCAAAAACCCATACGTCGTGACGTCAACGCATGGGTCATAATAAAAAGGGAATGGAGAAACTGCATCTCAATGATATCCCATCATTTGATAACATTCAAAGTTTTGACAACTTTTTCTTCCAGTTCCTTTGACACGTGGCTATATACTGCTAGCGTAGTCTTAGGGTCATTGTGACCTACACGTTGCATAATTGCCTTCAGCGGAATTCCTTCCTCAGCCAATAAAGAAACGTGAGTATGACGGAAGATGTGCGTGGAAAGGTGCTTGTGGTAATGAATCCTCCGCAGTACTCGATTAACAAAGCTGATATCGAGCGGGCCGCCGTCCCTTGTTGTGAAGATGTATTGATTCTCATCATTGTTGTGCGCACTTGGATACCAGCGCCTCCGTGCCTTGTTTTTCAGCAGATGTTCACGGATGATTTCTATCGTCCTTTCGTCAAGGGCGACATGACGGACACTATAAACGTTTTTAGGCGTTCCTCTAACAGGGGCATCATCATTTCCGAGTCCCCATTGGAGGGTTCCAGATACGTATATCTCGGAGCCTTCGAAATCCTCTTCCCGGAGCGCCGCCAGCTCACCAAAACGCAACCCTGTTCTGGACTGCACTTCGCAGGCATCCGCAACTGTCGGAGAAATTTCACGCAACATGGCGATAACCTCTCTGAGTTCTGCTCTTGTCAAATATTTTTCCCGTGCCGCCTCCACCTCTTTTACGGTCTTCGGAGGCCGCTTCACTTCGACACGGTTCACAACTTCCATTGACCTGACAATTCCGAGACGATAAGCACGAAGAAACGATGATCTGATGAGGGTTAAACACTTTCCGGCATATACGGATGTACATTCTTTGACAATCTCATCCAACATGGATTGGAGCGCCCGAGGCGTTATCTTGTCGATACGGGAATCGATATCAAAGAATGTGAAGATTTTCCTTTTTACGACTTCATAGTTCTTCGCAGTCGTAGGCTTCACAAATGGCGCTTTGCTGCGGATGTAGTCATCAATCAACTCAACTAAACGCAGTGGAGCGTTAGCTGTGCATTTCTGACTAATCAATTCCTCTAGCTTCGCGGCTGCAGCCTTTTGAGCAATCCTTGACTTTGAAGGCATCGTGACAGTAACCTTCTTAACCTTTCCGGTCATTGGGTCTTTGTATGTCTCTCTAAACTGATATCCGGTCTTAACCTTCTCAATCCACATGTTATCCACCTCCTTGGAGGCGCTATCCCTAGCGCCTTAGACAGTTTTTTCGAAGCTTGGATCTTCAACTCCTTCTGGGTTCATGACGCAGGGATTCCAAAGCATTGACATCAACGGCGTCGATAAAATCATTGAGGTGTGTCATTTCATGCAAGTAAGACTTCATGTTTTGGGCTCTGCTTAGCCTAGAATTGATCACGATGGTTTGAAAACCGTCTGCATCCTCAGCACAGACGGCCTTAATATCGATTGGCATGTCTTTAAAAATCACATTGTTCATTAGTGTCGATTCCTCAACTTTTCAATCATATCAATAACAAATTTCAAATCTTCCGGTGCCAAATCTCGCGATGCATCGAGAAGAATTCGAACGTCTGGATTCTCAAACGCCTCTTGTGCCAATTTCGCCGTTTCCGGGTTTGTGTAATAACTTTCTTGAGATTCCCATCCCATTAAGGCTCCTGGTGATGTATTCAGAGCCTTTGCAAGAAGTTCAATTTTGTCGGACGGAATATTGGAGATTACTCCACTTTCGTATCGTTGAATCGTTTGGCGGCTGACTCCAACAACCTTTGCCACATCATCCAGCGTTAAATCATGCTCCAATCTTAGATTTTTGATTCGGTCTTTTAATTCCATAGCTCAATCCCTTCAATCTTTTTATATATTCCTATAATCCCCATTCAACTACCTACCCATATTTTACCACAAAATTACGTGATAGGAAACAAAAAATACTTTTTGAATCACAAAAGTTACTTGACACGCTACTTTTTCTGTTTTATACTTAAACTTAGAAAGTTACTTGATAAGTAACAAAGAAAAGGAGGAATGAGTCATGATTGATACCAATGCATTAAGAGGAATCATTGTTTCCCGAGGAGTTTCTGGCAAAGATGTTGCTGCAGTGCTAGATATGACGCCAAAAACGTTTTATCTTCGCATGAGACGTGGAATTTTTAACAGCGACGAGATGTATAAAATGGTGGAATATTTGAAAATCAGTAATCCAGCAGAGATTTTTTTTGAATTTGATGTCCTTTTTCAATATTTATTTGTCTATGACCCCACAAATTTCCGTGAAGAACCAAAAATTATATAGCCAATCAGTTAAAACGCAATCGGGAAGCGGATTAACTGAGTATATTCGATCCACGAGAGAGCAAGTAATCCCGTGCATGGCTGACAGGCCAATTTTTTTAACGTACTTGTACGTCGCCAGTAATATGAGAGCCATGCCCGAAAATGAAAAACCACCCGCTATGCGGGTGGATAGCTATTCGTTATGGGGAAAAGACGTCCTGTTTCATTAGATATAACTGAATAAACCCACAAGATGTGATAGGTAGGTGCGTTCCCTCTCATCCTGAATATTTATTTTACTTTTTATCCATCTCACTTGGGATTTCATGCAGCTTTTGTCTTGTACAATTTTGCGTACAGATAAGTGTTGTATTAATTTAGAAATCAAGTATAATTGAAGATGGGGAAGAGTTTAATGAGGTTTATGAAATAAAATCTCTGTTTTCTCTGAAAAATAGGCGGAAGGGAAGATGCGATTTATGGGGACGTTTCTAAATAAATTTCATGCTAGCGTGAATTTCTTTGCAAAAGGACTCACGCAGCTATTTTCGTTTCGAAAAAAAGGAAATGATGCCTCATCCGTGAAAGGAGAAAGTCTCACAAATTCTGAAAGAGAGCCAGCTTCCTCTATCGATGAAAAGGTTGAATTGGCACCTGTTTCTTTTCCAAATCCATCTGAAAATACTTCGTCAATTCCTTCTGGCGCCGTCGCTGCTGAGCCTCAAGAGGATTTTACATCTAAAGAGTGTCCTTTATCTGCAGAGCTGACCAATTCGTCTGAAATCAATCAGAATGAGAATCCCAAAGTTCCTCCCATCCCTTCTGATTCAGAAATCATTCGGCAGATCCAGAACAAATTCGCCCATCTTGCAGAAACACAGAATCGCCGGATGATTACATATGAGGATTTTGATCATTTATTTGGATCCTTCCCGAATAAGGTTCAATATGAAATTGTCCGCCGGTTGGAAGTTCTTCGCTATGAACTTGTTGATGAACTTCCCAAGGAAAAGGGATTCTTTTCCGTCGTTCCTTCTGTAGAAAAGGATAAAGATAGGCCGGCTGCTGAACCATTGCCTAGTTCTATTTCTAACAATGGAACGGTTTCTCAATCCAATTTGGATCAGGAAATGATTTTTCAGTTTGCGAAAAATCATATTCACAGAGGCATGTTGTTACGTGCCGATTTTGATCAAATTTATTCCATTCTTTCACCACAGGAAAAAATAGAAGCAGAAGCGATTTTGAAAACGCACCATGTTGAAATCGTAAACGAATTCCCAGCTGGAACGACTGTCGATGAAAGCAAGGAAGAGGAACCACCTAAAAGGTTTTCTAAAGTAAGGAAGGTTAAGCTCGATAATAGAACCCTCATACATCAATATCAACGGGGCAGTAAGCAGGCATTGCAGGACCTTTGCGTCAATAATGAAGCCCTTGTCGCTAAGGTAGCGACGCCTTATCTAAAATTTTTCGGTTCTTCAGCAGAATTGGATGACATTGTCCAATATGGAATGATGGGCCTCATGAAAGCGGCAGGTAGATTTGATTTAACTAAAGAATATGAATTCAGTACCTATGCAGTTTATTGGATCAAACAATCCATTACCCGTAATCTTATGAATCATGAATATATGGTAAGGCTTCCTATCCATCGCTTTGATAAAATCTTAAAAATTAGAAAGGCATTGAACAAAGGGGAAGAGTACAACACGGATGCTGCCGCAATTGAAGCGGTTGCCCAAAAATTAGATTTATCAAAAGATGAAATCCTGTCTTCATTGTATTATGCCCATAGTTATCTTCATCTCGTATCTCTGGATTTGCCTGTCGGCGAAGATGGAGATACCTCCTTGGGAGAATTTGTCATGGCAAATCATGAAAAAGAACCGGAAGTACAATTTCTCTCTTCCGCTTGCCATGATGCATGTGAAGATCTTCTTTCGGAATGTTTGGATAAGCGGGCTGTCGAGGTCATGAGATTGCGGTTTGGGCTAGTTGATGGCGTACCTCATACGCTTCAAGAAATTGGGGATCAGATGAAGGTGAGTAGAGAGAGAATCCGTCAGATTGAAAATAGAGCCATAACCAAGTTGCAGCGCACGGCTCTCAAAAAAGGGTTGCATGATTATCTTGAAATGTAGGAGAAAACAATGTTTGAGGAAGTAATTCAATCCCTTCTTTCTAAAAGAATCGAGACAATTGAAACGGACTCTCATACGCTGATTGTCGTCAAAGGGTTTTCGCTGGATGGCATTTCTAGCAGTCCCAGACCCAGTCTGGAAGAGATTAACCAAGATAAACTTCGTGCTTTTATGGAAATTGCTGCAAATCAGTCGATCATTTCCTATGAAGAATTCCTGCTTCTTAAAGATTTCGTTTTGGCGCAGTACAAGCATGTCTGCATCTTGGTCAATAACCTTTATATGAATTTATTTCCCCTGGGGGATAGCGTAACACCTGCGCTTTCCGAGAGATTGGCTGCTTATTTTGCAGAACCTGATGACGCAGCGGAGAATCTCACCAGTGATTCGTCTCAGTATGAGGATATCCAGGATATTATCGATATCTTTAGCGGAGCCATTTCCGTCAATGGCAGAACGGTTGCTTCCTACCATGATGATGTGCTTTTACTGTCTTCGGAGAAAATTGAGGAAATCCCAGTTTTTGAAAAGCACGAACAAAATCTTTCTGATGCCATTTTGAAATCAGATATTCCCTATACGAATATTATTGAAGAGGCTGATTATGTTGGCATTATCGATCAAATTCGAAATGGTGCGGCAGCTGTGTATGTCCGTACTTCCAACTATGTAGGATCTCAGAAGGTCCTAGAAGAATATCTGAGAAAGCTTCAGTATTATGCAAAAAATCAAGCTGTCATTTATGCAGTTCATGCAGAAGCAATGGTTCGGAAAATCATTGCTCATGACCAAGAGTTCCATGACATATTGAAAACATATTGGAAATATGACTCATTCCGCTCTTTTGACATTTATGATTTAAAAAAGCTGCAAGAAGGCAATAAAGTCATTAACCAAGTATCGCAGGAAACTATTATTTCTGACCTGGTGACGCAAGTTGAAGCATGCCATGAAGGCAGCGAATCCTATCGTGACGTCTTTGTCACCGCCCCTACTGGTTCGGGGAAATCTGTCATCTTCCAAGTGCCCGCTATTTATCTTGCAGAAAAATATAACCTGTTGACCATCGTCATTTCCCCTCTTATCGGGCTCATGAAGGACCAAGTTTCCAATCTGGAAAAAAGAGGGTATCAAAAAGCAAAGACCATTAACTCCGATATTTCTCCAATCATGAGGCGGGAGATTTTGGAAAAGGTTGCCGGTGGGGATTACCACATTCTTTATCTTTCTCCAGAAACCTTACTCGCAAGAAGTGATGTAAAGCAGCTTATTGGGAACCGGACCATCGGTATGATCATTATTGATGAGGCTCATATTGTAACGACATGGGGCAAACAATTCCGGCCTGATTATTGGTATCTGGGGGATCATATTCGTAAGCTGCGGAAAAATCAAATTGAGGAAAAAGGAAAATCCTTTATTATTGGCACCTTTACAGCAACAGCTATTTATCGCGGCGTTGAAGATATGTACGCAGAAACACGAAACAGCCTGCATATGATTGATCCCATTACCTATCTTGGCTATGTGAAACGAAATGATATCACAATTCGGATTGAGAGAACGGCTAATGACCAGAAGCGGGACCAAGATTATACTGTCGATAAATATGAACAAATCAATAACTTGGTTAAAAATTCTCTCCTCCATGGGAAAAAGACATTGATATATTTTCCAACAATCTCTCTTATTAAAAAATGCGAGCAGTACCTTGATAATGATATGAGACGATATGTTGGCGAATACTACGGAACGCTGGAAAAAGAAAAGAAGGACGAGAACTATTACGCCTTTCTCAATGGGTCCAAGAAGGTTATGCTGGCTACGAAAGCCTTTGGTATGGGAATCGATATTGATGACATTGAAGTCGTTGCTCATTTTGCACCGACGGGAAATGTCTGCGATTATGTGCAGGAAATTGGGCGAGCGGCAAGAAAACCGGAGCTTATGGGCGAGGCCTATTATCATTATGATCCGTCAGACTTTAAGTTCATCAATCAGCTTCATGGTCTATCGATGATCAATCCCTATCAGCTTACGGATGTGATGAAAAAAATCATCGATCTTTATAAAAGTGGCAAACATCAAACTGCAGCTGGCCGTCAGACAAGAAAAAATAACGCCTTGCTCCTTGATGCTGAAACATTTAGCTATATTTTCAAGAATTCCTTTGATGATGGGAGCGAGACAATCAACAAGGTAAAAACTGCACTGCTTCTTATCCAAAAAGACTTTGAAGTGAAATATGGGTTTTCTCCGATTTTTGTAAGGCCCGTGCCTTTATACGCCAAAGGCTTCTTCTATGTGCCCAAGGAGAGTGAAAAGTTTCTTGCCCGAAACTACCCTGGATGCTTGACGCGCATCTATGCGGCCAAACGAATTTTCAGTGTCGATCTGAAACAGATCTGGAAAAAGAGATACGGCGATATATCGTTCCCTCAATTCAAATACTTCCTTTACTCAAGAAAAGACGATTTCTCTTTTAATGAGAAATATAACCTGCAGTCTGCACTTTGTATAGATATTGCGGTAAGTCAAAAGGGGGAACAACAATTCAATCGCTATTGGGAATATATCAAGAATACTATTTCAAAAAGATGTTCAAGTCAGGCCTATATTCCATACCGAACTTTTGCAGAGCAAATGAGCAAAGACCTGAATATCTCCATTTATAAATCACAGGCCATGCTTGATGTGGTATTGGCATCGATGGAAGAATTCAAGTATAACTTCTCCAATACGAGCCATGCCATTGTTAACACCCGTCAGATGAAGAATGGTGAGAAGAGTTACTCCTTTAAGCCCGCCGTATATTCTTATTTCGAATGGGTGCAAAAGATTGCTCGCTACATTGAGAACGACATGGTTGGCAGTGTCTTGTACGTTACGGATGCCCGCGGTCAGAAAGCAAAAGAAATTAATGTCGTCTTAGGAATCAAGGAAGCCCTTGATGGACTGTCCTTTAAAGTAAATGGGGGAGCGAATAGTCAGCTCTTTATTTATATCTACCTTGCTTCAAGACTGATTGAAATTGTCGCAAGACCGCAGTATTACCATAATCAGTTACTGGATCTTGTGAAAAAGCGACACTTGATTTCATCGAAAATGTTGACCTACCTTTATGAAAACGATTTTACCAGCGATGAAATCTGGGAAATCTTGGAAGACTACTTCCTAGGAATCATACCGGACCCCGTGAAAAAAGCTTGTCATATAGAGGATGATCCAGAGATTATGTGAGCTCCTGAATAAGGCGCGGCCCCAAACCGTCCCTTCTTCGAAGAGTGGGGACCTCCGGACAATTTTTGGACTAACATGGCCATTTCCTTGAATTTGGTTCTGTTAATTTTTATGCAGCCAGCCCAAGGCTTCTGCGGTACTCAAGAGGAGTTCTCCCGTCAAGAGATACCTTAATCCGTTTTTCGCAGTACCAGTGCATGTAATCGTCGAGGATCTCGATGAATTCTTCAATGGACACGCCTTGCCAACATTCATCAAAGAACATCTCAACCTTAAGCCGCCCAAAAAAGCCTTCACAAGTCGAATTATCAGGTGAGCAGGCCTTCTTCGACATCGAGCGAATCAGGCCAACCTTGTTCATTCTCTCAATCCAACCTGGCCAACGGTAATAGCTGCCACGGTCCGAATGGACAATGGGCCGTTCACCTGGCTTCAGAGTCGCAATGGCCTTGTCAAGCATGGTATTCACAAGCTCTGCATTAGGGGATGTTCCAATGGTCCATGCTACTGGCATTCCGTCAAAGCAGTCAATCATCGGGGAAAGATAGACTTTCCCTGCAGGGATGCTGAATTCAGTAATATCAGTAAGCCATTTCACGTTAGGCTGTTTTGCGCGGAAATCACGGCGGAGCAAGTTCCCTGGGGCTTCGGAAATCTCGCCCTGATAGGAGCGGGAGTGCCGTTTTTTGCTGGTCTTAGTGACCAAACCTTCCTCTTTCATCAGTCAGCGGACAACCTTTTCGGAGACAATAATATTCTGATTCTTGAGCTCCAGATGAATTCGTTCAGACCCATATCCACCATCATTTGCAAAGAAAATCTCAAGGATTTTCTCACGGATTTCAGCGAGTGTATCTCCTTTTTCCAGTTGTTTCTCTTGGTACCAATAGCTGCTCTTAGGTATGTCAAAAAGCAACAGCAGCTGTTCAAGCTTGTACTGAGAGCGAAGGGCGTCAATCAAATGGACTTTTTTGCAGTTTTTAAGTTCTTTAAGATTGACGCCCTCAGCTTTTTTAATAGCTCGACGGCCTTGTTCATCGCATCAAGTTCCATTTTGACCCAGTCGTAATTATCCGTCAGAGACTTGGTCTTTTCTTCCAACTCATTAATCTGCTTCAGTAAATCCTCTCGTTTTTCCTCCAGGGCTTGAATATCCTGAGGAGTACCTACTACCGGATTCTCGATGACTACACTGGTAACTTTCTTGGATTTATATTTCTTAACCATGGGTAAATTTCCTTTCCCAAACTTATCCCAGGCCCATTGATATAACGTAGTTAGAGCAATACCGTACTTCTTAGCAATGTCTTTAGCAAAGCATTTCCTGAAACAGAGCTCCTTGACGGCCTGGTCCTTTATTGATTGGCTTAAGTTTGGCAAAGGCTGGCCGGAAATGGAACAGTTTTCTTTCAGCGTATCTGGATATTTTTCAAGGATCCATCTCCGAAGCAGAGGTATGCAGGGATAGCCAAGGGCTTCAGTGGTCCTTTTCAAGCTCTTTCCATGCTTAAAAAAGTACTTAATGGCTATTTCACGCTGCTTATTTGTGTATTTTTTGCCCCTATACGAGGATTTCTTCAGATTCCCAATGGCCAGAAATTCCCTGTATCAGAAGACCAGTGTCTCCCGCCGCTTTGGGTATCCCAGCTTCTGACGGACGCGGGCGTGGAATAGATTACATTGTATATATAACCGAACAGCCCGCATTTTTCCTCATAAGTATACAATTTAAACATAATGGACCTCCGTCTAGGGCTCAATTTTTAGGTCCAAGTTTTTGTCCGGTCCCCCGGTCTTTAGCCAAGCGTTAGCGCCTTAGCCAAGGAAGGCTCATATCATATGCCTTCCGCCTTAGCCTCTGACCACCATGACTTTCATGGTGGTCAGCCCCTTGCCTTCCTCCTCCCATAATGCTATAATACTTCTATTAATTCCATACTTATGTGATGAACAAGAGAGTACCTTTTGGCTGGTGTCCCAGAGAGCGCAGGCAAGGTGGGAGCTGCGCACAGAAGCGAGAGGGAAGTTCACTTGGGAGCATCCGTCCTGAACAGAGTAGGGATGGCGCAGGCTGCGTTACGGCCGCAATGAAGTACAAATTAGGGTGGTACCGCGAACCTTCGCCCCTTTTCCGGGGTGGAGGTCATTTTTTTTAGGAGGCGTTGGTATGTACGACAAACTGGAGGAACTGCGGGAAAAGATCCGCAAGGACTTAGGCGAAGTCAAATGTGTGGATGACCTGAAAAACATCCGTGTGCAGTATTTGGGCAAAAAAGGCGCCCTGACCGAAATCCTGCGCGGTCTCGGCAGTGTAGCCGCCGAAGAACGTCCAAAAGTGGGCAAAATGGTGAATGAAGTGCGCAGCAAGGTGGAAGCCCGCATTGCTGACCAAATGAAACTGCTTGAAGCCCGCCAGCTTGAAGAAAAAATGGCGTCTGAAAAGATTGACGTGACCTTGCCGGGCCGTAAGGCAGCGGAAGGGCATCTGCATCCTGTGACGCTCACCCTGCGTGAGATCAAAAAGGTCTTCATGCGCATGGGCTTTGAAGTCGCCGAAGGCCCTGAAATCGAAAACGATTATTTTAACTTTGAGGCCTTGAACCTGCCTAAGGATCATCCGGCTCGCGACATGCAGGACACGTTCTATCTGACCGATGAATTCCTCATGCGGACCCAGACCTCTCCTGTACAGGCTCGTACCATGCAGTCCCGTACGCCCAACAGCCCCATCCGCATGATCTGCCCGGGCACGGTGTACCGCAATGACTATGATGCAACCCATTCCCCCATGTTCCACCAGGTCGAAGGCCTTGTCGTCGATAAAAATATCAGCCTGGCCGACCTCAAAGGGACGCTGGAACTCTTCTGCAAGGAAATGTTTGGCTCTTCCGTCAAGATTCGTCTCCGTCCGAGCTTCTTCCCCTTTACGGAACCGTCCGCCGAAGTCGACATCAGCTGCGTCATCTGCGGCGGCAAAGGCTGCCGCGTCTGCAAGAACTCCGGCTGGCTCGAAATCCTTGGAGCCGGTATGGTGCATCCCAATGTCCTGCGCATGAGCGGCTATGACCCTGAAAAGGTCAGCGGGTTTGCTTTCGGGATGGGCGTCGAACGAATTGCCATGCTCCGTTATGGTATCGATGACCTGCGCCTGTTCTTTGAAAATGACCTGCGTTTCATTCGTCAGTTTAAATAAGGGGGCCGCTTGTTATGTTAGCATCAATCAATTGGCTGAAAAAATATGTAGAGATTCCGGTTACGCCGGAAGTTCTTGCTGATAAACTTACCCGCGTCGGGCTCGAAGTGGAGCAGGTCCTTCACCTGGGTGAAGGCATCGAAGGCGTCATTACGGGCAAAGTCGTGACTATTGAGCGTCATCCTGATTCCGATCATCTTTGGGTTTGCCAAATGGACCTCGGAAAAGGGGATACGGTTCAGATCCTGACAGGTGCCCAGAACGTCCATCAAGGGGATGTAGTCCCTGTAGCTCAGGTCGGTTCCCATTTGCCGAACGGCATGGAACTCAAACCCGTGAAGATGCGCGGCCTTGATTCCAACGGCATGCTCTGCAGCGCGGGAGAACTGGGCATCGACGCCAAACTGCTTCTTCCCGAGCAGCGCGACGGCATCTTTATTCTCCCTGCTGATACACCTATTGGGGCCGATATCAAAGCCGTCCTTGGTCTTGATGATGTCGTCCTTGATATTGACCTTACGGCAAACCGCGGTGACTGCTTCAACATGCTGGGTCTTGCCCGCGAATGTGCCGCCGTCCTCGGAACGAAACTGACTTTACCGGACTATGCCCCGGAAAGTGGGGAAGGAACCCCTGCGAGTGACCGTGCCACCGTCGATATTGTCGCCACCGACGTATGCAGCCGCTTTGGCCTGCGCATGATTGAAAACCTTGAAATCAAGGAATCGCCTGAATGGATGCAAAAGCTTCTCCGCGCTGTCAATATCCGCCCCATCAACAACGTTGTCGACGTCACAAACTACGTCATGATGGAACTGGGCCAGCCTATGCACGCTTACGACTATGACAAAGTGGCCGGCCATCATTGGGTCGTCCGCCGCGCTCATGAAGGCGAACACCTAAAGACCCTTGATGGTCAGGACCGCGCCCTTTCGCCGGAAATGATCGTCATTGGTGATGATGAAAAAGGCATTGGCCTTGGCGGCATCATGGGCGGCTTTGAAACGGAAGTAACGGGCGCCACAAAGACGGTCATGCTCGAAGCGGCCACCTTTAACGGCCCGACCATCCGCCGGACCTCAAAAGCCCTGGGCCTTCGCAGCGAAGCGTCCCAGCGCTTTGAACGCGGGGTCGATACCATCTTGAACCATAACGCCCTGAACCGCGCCATCTATCTCCTTGAAGAAATTGGCGCCGGCAAAGCCGTTCCCGGTGTGGCTGAATGTTACCCCGTACCGGAAAAACCGGTGGAAATCAAAGCGGCTCCGACGAAACTGGCCGCCCGCATTGGCTGCGACATCGACGCGGCAACCATGAAAGCCATCCTCGAAAACCTAGACTTTACTGTCGAGGAAAAAGGCGAGGACAGCTGGGTTGTCACCGTACCGACCTGGCGCAAGGACTGCGACTGCAGTGCCGATCTCAGTGAAGAAGTGGCCCGTATGTATGGCTATGACAAGATTGAATCGAAGACGCCGGAACTCATTATGGCCCGTGGCGGTCAGGCCCCCATTGAAGATGTGAAGGACATGATCCGCGACACCCTGACCGGCATTGGCCTTGATGAAGTCATGACCTACAGCTTCTATAACGCCCAGGTCTTTGATAACCTCGGACTTCCGGCTGATGACAGCCGCCGCAAGGCCCTACAGATCATCAACCCCATCAGTGATGATTTCCGCACCATCCGGACCACACTGACGCCGTGCCTGCTTTCCACCGTTGCGTATAACCAGGCCCGTCAGAGCGAACGGACAGCAATCTTTGAAGTGGGCCGCGTCTTCATTCCGAAAACCCTGCCGCTTACGGACTTCCCAGAAGAAAAGATGGTCCTTGCCATTGCCATGAGCGGCAAACGCAACCCCCTTTCTTGGAATACGGCTAAAGACGCCATCGACTTCTATGACATCAAAGGCGCCCTTGAAGAAGTCATGGACAGCCTCCAAGTGAAAGGCCTCTCCTATGGACCGACGAAGGAAGTTTTCCTCCATCCTGGAAAGAGCTGCGCCATCAGCTATGAAGGGAAAGTCATCGGCTTCATGGGAGCCATCCATCCGACCGTTCAGGACCGCTTCGGCCTCAGCGCGGAAACTTACGTTCTCGAAGTGGAAATCGCACCTTTCGTCAAGAGTGCTGAACAGATTCCACAGTTCGAACACGTCCCGCAATTCCCGAGCGTTTCCCGTGATATCGCCGTCGTTGTAAAAGCGGGTGTCTCCGCAAGCGACCTTGAAGCCGAAATCCGCAAAGAAGGCGGTGCCCTCCTTGTAGACGTCCGCATCTTCGATGTCTATACGGGCAAACAGGTCAAATCTGGCTATAAATCTGTCGCCTTTAACCTCACCTTCCAGGATGTTACCCGCACACTCCAGGATAAAGACGTCGACGACGTCATCAAACAGATCGTTGCCAACGTCCAGGATAAGTTCGGCGGGATGCTGAGAGATTAAGTTCATATTTTAGTCGGAGCAGCCATTGCTTCGATTTTATGTAACACGTGAGCCCATTGCTTTCGGAAAGACAACTCCGAAGCAATGGGCTTATAGCGTATTGTAGGACAGAAAGCTTCACGGTTGGGGGTAGGGGAAAGGGCTGTCAAGCTGTCTATTCGGCCTAGTGCGTTGGTTGTTCTACAGCTCTTTTGATCGGTGAGAAGGTTGTCTAGCTATATATATATCCATCCTGTGGGCCGAATGGCTGTCTCGAGACTGCGGATCTGGCTGTCAAGCAAAAAAACGTGACGCACGGCGTTAACAGGTCGAGCCTTTGCCTTACGGTCTTTTGCCTTCGTGTTTTGCCTTAGAGACGGCGAAAGCCGTTCCGCCCTGGCGGGGCGGATCGACTCTACGAGTCGAGCTCAGAGATAAAAGACCGGACGCGTCGCCTCTCCTCGCAGATTGCTCGTTTCAGCTTTTAAGGACAAAACTATTTTCTGCTGCCAAGGATTTTGTACTTCAGGTGTACAGTCTTTTGCCTTCGTGTTTCGCCTCAGAGACGGCGAAAGCCGTTCCGCTCTGGCGGGACGGATCGATTTTGGAGAAATCGAGCTCAGAGATAAAAGACCGGACGCGTCGCCTCTCCTCGAAGATTGCTCGTTTCAGCTTTTAAGGACAAAACTATTTTCTGCTGCCAAGGATTTTGTACTTCAGGTGTACAGTCTTTTGCCTTCGTGTTTCGCCTCAGAGATGGCGAAAGCCGTTCCGCCTTACCAAGGCGGGGGACCAAAAGCCACTTGATTCTGCAAAGCAGAAGGCAAGTCCTTTTGGTGGTGGATGAGGAGGGCGTTTTTTGTCCGACGTCTCCATACGAGCGGTAGCGAGGAATATTTTTCGATGGGCCAAAACCGTTAATCGCAAGACACTGTCGAAGCGATTCGGCTTACGGACCGTGTTATCGAAAAATCAATTCGGCGCCCACGACCGAAGGGAGACGGTTTGGCGCCGGCGTTCAGAGGTTTCCCTTTGGTCTTTTAAGGATTTCATAGGCAGTTGTAACGCCGGACCCAAACCGCCCCCTGCGGGGGAACGGGTCCGAACTTAATTCGCCCTCAAACATGTTTTTCGGACTTCCGCTCCGCTTCAAAAGCGTCCTTCGAAACTCCGGGCGAATATGCCTCGCTAGCCGCTCGCAAGGAAACGTCCGCTTCGCGTCCTCATCCACCACCGAAAGGGCACGCTTGCCTCATTAGAATGAGGCAACATGCGGCTTTCGGTCCCCCGCCCTGGCGGGGCGGATCGATTTCGGAGAAATCGAGCTCAGAGGCAAAACACGAAGGCAGGTAGTGGTGAGAATAAGGAATGCGCTGCTGAATATCATCATAGCAATAATCCCAC
>OGWZ01000306.1_pt1 | contig 57474 bp, 57 predicted proteins | sample 1576141 | NCBI WGS metagenome assembly OGWZ01 (sample SAMEA3541512, study PRJEB24748) | human gut metagenome | biome: human gut; feature: human-associated habitat; material: faeces | place: China | collected 2012
GCTGCTAAATTCTTGTTTATCTTCTGTGAAATGATAAATGCCAATATGCAAAGGAGCTGAAAACATATGTCAGATTCCTATAAAGAAGCAGACTATGAAAATACCATCATAGAACTGTTTCAGGGTATGGGGTACCAGTATGTGTATGGACCGGATGTGGATCGGGATTATCAAGATCCTTTCTATGAGATAGCTTTGGAAGATTCTATTCGCCGGATCAATCCTGATATGCCTGCAAGTGCCATTCACGAAGCACTCTTCAAATTGAGAAACTTTGAAAATGCCGACCTGGTGCAGAAAAATGCTCTCTTTATGAGCTATATCCAGAATGGGATAGAAGTTCGGTACTTACAGAATGGTGAAGAACGTTCTGGTTTGGTCTATCTGGTAGATTATAAAAATCCTGACAACAACTCCTTTGTTATTGCAAACCAATGGACCTTTATTGAAAACAGTGAAAAACGGCCGGATGTATTGCTGTTTTTAAACGGGATGCCCATTATACTGATGGAATTAAAATCCCCATCTCGGGAAGAAACGGACGCATCGGAAGCTTATCGGCAGATTCGGAATTATATGCATGAAATTCCTTCCATGTTTATTTATAACTGCATCTGTGTCATGAGCGACCATCTGACATCAAAAGCGGGTACGATCACCTCTGGGGAAGATCGGTTCATGGAATGGAAAACCAAGGATGGCAGCTACGAAAATACCCAGTATGCTCAGTTTGACACGTTCTTTGAAGGAATTTTTGATAAGAATAGACTGCTGGATATTATCAAGAATTTCATCTGTTTCTCTAATGAAGGGGTAAAGCAGTTTAAAGTCCTGGCTGGATACCATCAATATTTTGCCGTGCGTAAAGCTATTGAATCGACAAAAAAAGGGATGTCCACGGATGGCAAGGGTGGTGTGTTTTGGCATACTCAGGGCAGCGGAAAATCCTTGTCCATGGTTTTTTACGCACATTTGCTTCAGGAAGCTCTGAATTCTCCTACTATTGTTGTGATTACAGATCGAAATGATCTGGATGATCAATTATATGGACAGTTTGCCAAATGCACGGAATTTCTTCGGCAGAATCCAGTACATGCAGAAAGCCGGAAAAATTTAAAAGAATTGTTGGAAGGCCGGAAAGCCAATGGCATTATTTTTACGACTATGCAAAAGTTTGAGGAATCCAATGAACCTCTGTCAGAACGGCATAATATCATTGTCATGGCAGATGAGGCTCATCGGAGTCAGTATGGTCTGAAAGAGAAGATTGATTCCAAAACAGGGGAAATCAAAATTGGCTCCGCCCGAATTATACGCAACAGCCTACCCCATGCAACCTATATTGGATTCACAGGGACTCCCATTGCGATGAAAGATCGGAATACCCGGGAGGTCTTTGGGGATTACATCGATATCTATGATATGACCCAAGCGGTAGAAGATGGAGCGACGCGGCCTGTTTATTATGAAAGCCGGGTTATCAAATTAAAGCTGGATAAAGAAACTCTGGCTTTAATTGATAAAGAATATGATCTCATGGCGGCCAATGCCGATCCGTCTGTCATCGAACAGAGTAAAAAAGAATTGGGCCAAATGGAAGCCATCCTGGGAAATGATAAAACCATTGATTCTTTGGTTAAGGATATCCTGGATCACTATGAACATAATCGCGAGCATTTATTAACCGGTAAAGCTATGATCGTAGCCTATTCTCGATCCATCGCGATGAAGATCTATTATAAAATCCTGGATTTGCGGCCCAACTGGACAGAAAAAGTGAAAGTCGTTATGACTGGGTCCAATAAGGATCCAGAAGAATGGGCAGAAATTATCGGGAATAAACACCATAAGGATGAGTTGGCGAAAGAATTTAAAGACAATAACAGTCCATTTAAAATTGCCATTGTGGTTGATATGTGGCTGACGGGTTTTGATGTTCCTTCTTTGGCTACCATGTATATTTACAAGCCAATGAGGGGTTATAATTTGATGCAGGCTATCGCCCGGGTAAATCGGGTGTTCCGGGATAAAGAAGGCGGTCTCATTGTTGATTATGTGGGGATTGCTTCGGCCTTGAAAGAAGCTATGAATGATTACACGGCCCGGGATAAAAAGAACTATGGGAATATGGATATTGCCAAGGCAGCATATCCTAAATTCCAAGAAAAGCTCTCTATTTGTCAGGACCTTTTCTATGGTTATGATTACTCTGATTTTCTGCATGGAAGTAATCTGGAACGTTCCAAAGCCATTAGCGGTGCTGTAAACTTTATTGTTGATGTGAAGAAAAAGGATGATCGAGAGAACTTCCTGAAAGAAGCTCTTCTGCTGAAACAATCTCTGTCCTTATGTTCTTCTCTTGCAACGGAAGACGAACGGATCGAAGCTGCGTTTTTTGAAGCTGTTCGGGTATTGGTTGGCAGATTGATGAATCAAGGTGGAGAAAAGAAAATCTCCTTACCAGAAATGAACGCCCGTATCAATGAGCTGTTGAAAGCTAGCATTAAGAGTGATGGTGTTTTAAATCTTTTCCAGGGGGCAGGAGAAGACTTTTCCTTGTCCGATCCCAGATTTTTGGCAGAAATTGCCCAAATGAAAGAAAAGAATTTAGCTGTGGAACTGCTGAAAAAATTGATTGCCGATCAGATAAGCGTCTATAGAAGGACCAATGTGGTTCAGTCGAAGAAATTCAGTGAAATGATGCAGCAAGCGATGAATCGGTATTTGAATGGAATGCTGACCAATGAGCAGGTGATTGAAGAACTGCTGAATATGGCCAAACAAATTCAAACAGCACAAAAAGAAGGTGAAAAACTCGGGCTAACAGCGGACGAGTTGGCTTTTTATGATGCTTTGACTAAACCAAGAGCAATTAAGGATTTTTACCAAAATGAAGAACTCATAGCTATGACGAAAGAATTGGTAGATGAATTGCGCCGAAACCGTACGGTTGATTGGCAGAAAAGAGATAGTGCCAGGGCCAAAATGCGGATGATGATTAAGAGACTTCTTAAAAAGCATAAGTATCCGCCGGAAGGAGTAGGAGATGCCGTACAGACTGTCATGACTCAGTGCGAGTTGTGGGCCGATAGTACTGACAGGGAAGATACGTCTTTTGCTGCCCCTTATGGAAACAATAGGGACATATATGAATCCTATGAGGTGAACAAAGTAGCAGAGTCTGACTGTGAATATCATATATAAAAGTATTCTCTGGGAAATACAATATGCCCAAAATAACTTTTGTTGAATGTATTAGGGAGATGATATTGTGTCAAAGTTAAATATTGATCAGCAGACAATCTTGCAGTTGTTTTCTGATAAAAGATCAGATTTTCTGATCCCGGATTACCAACGGCCCTATGCTTGGGGAGAAGACGAATGTGGAACACTTTGGGATGATATTTTTGCGTTTGCATTTCCACAGGATAATTATGCGAATTTTGACAGCAATGATGAATATTTTTTGGGGCCAATTGTTACCTTCCGAAATGAACATAAGAAATTAGAAATCATTGATGGACAGCAGCGGCTTACAACACTGATGCTTTTATTGCGGGCTTTTTATTCCAAATTCGGCAATATGAAAGATTCGAATTCTGTTAGTACGGCAGAAAATATTGCCAAGTGCATATGGAAGACTGATGAATTTGGGAAACCAAACAAAGAGCAGTTAAAAATTGAATCGGAGGTGTCTTCTGATAATGACAAGGCAGAATTTTTGATCATACTGAAAACGGGAAAGGTCCATCAGAATCAAGTAAGCCGATATGCTCGGGTATTTTTATTCTTCCAAAATAAGATTAACGAATTTTTATCCCAATATCCGAGTTATTTTGCGTATCTTCCTACAAGAATTATGCAAAACTGTATCTTGCTTCCGATTGAGGCTGAATCACAGGATACGGCGTTGCGGATTTTCTCTACTTTGAATGATCGGGGCAAACCTCTTGCTGATACAGATATTTTCAAGGCGAAATTTTATAAATTCTATTCTGACCAAGGCCGGAAGGATGAATTTATTGCCAGGTGGAAAAAATTGGAAACCCTGTGCAGACAGATTTTTCCGACACAATACGGTTCTCCCATGGATGAACTGTTTACGCGCTACATGTATTATGAGAGAGCCAGATAGGGCATCAGAAATACCACCACCGAAGCTTTGCGAAAATTCTATGACAAGAATGAAGAAAAACTGCTTCGAAATGATGAGACCTTAGGTCGGCTGGAACAATTGGCCAAATTTTGGGAAGATGTAGCAACGCAGAATGAAGCCGTATTTTCTGAGAGGGTGCTCAGACAGCTTGGCGTCTTGCGCTTTGCTCCTAATGGGATGTGGACATATCTTTTATCAGTCTATTACCTGCACAATATGGATGCTAATAATTTGTTGGATGATAAAAAACTGTATCATTTTCTGAATACGATTACATTGTTCATCTGGGCATATGCAATCATGCGTCCTGGTGTGAACGCATTGCGGACTCCAACTTACCCGGAAATGATTCAGATTGTAAAGGATGAGCCGGTCCAGTTTGATAATAATAAATTTGACAAAGAGAGTCTCCTCACAGCACTTAACAATTATGAGTTTACGAATGGTCGATTGATAACCAAATCCATGCTGGCCTGGTGGATGTATCATAATCCGAAACAGGAAATCATTCTGGCCGAATCCAATATGGAAGTAGAACATATCTACTCTAAAAAAAGACAGGAAAATGATGAGGGTATCTCCCTGTCAGATTTGGAATCGCTGGGTAATAAGGCACTGCTGGAAAAAACAATCAATATCCGTGCAGCCGATTATAAATTTTGCGATAAAGTGAAATATTATAAGGGATACATGACTTCTTCTGGAAAAATAAAAGCCGGTACTATGGATGCGGAACTGTTGGGCATTGCTGAAACGCATGTTGATTTTACGAAACAGGATATTTTAGACCGGAAAGCGTACATAATCAATTCTTTTGTGACCGCTTTGGAAAAGGCAGGATTGATTAAGTGATTTTTTGTACGGGAAGAACGATGATGTATATCCAGAATTTTAAACACATAGACTTATAGATTAGGTTGAATACGTGGATAAGCATCCTCTGTGTTTTTTTATTATTCTCTTACCCCCCCCCCCAAAAAAAATAGCCCGGCAAGGATACATCACCTTGTCGGGCTATTATGAGCAAATCTGTGAAAACTAGAGAACCGCCGTGTATCGAACGGTACGCACGGTGGTATGAGATGATTGCAGGCTGTTTTTTTTTTACTGGTTAAAACAAAAAGTATTTTATCCAAATAAATCACTGTGGCTCCCTGTCCGGGTCAGAGTCAGTGTCAGGATATCTTCTTCGATTTTATAAATCAGAAGCCAATCCGGCAGGATATGGCATTCCCGGAATCCTGTATAATCTCCGGACAATGCATGGTCCCGATGCCTGATTGGCAGGGGTTGCTCGTTGACCAGGTATTCAAGGACTTTCTGAAAAAGTTCTGGTTTGTGTCCTGGCTGTTGAATCGTCTTTTTGAAATCCTTTTTGAATTGCTTGCGGTAGCGGATCTTAAGCATTCAGATTCTCCATGAGATCCTTTACGGAATCGAAGGTTTTGCTCAGGTTCCGGTGATGATTCACGTCATCAATCGCCTGCAGAGTCTCCAGTTGGTTGGCAGTAAGACGCAAGTCAAAGGGAATTCCGCCATACCGCACTACCGAATGCAGGAACATGTTGATGGCCGTAGACGTAGGGATACCCAGGTCAGAAAAAATCAGTTCCGCCTGTTTCTTCAGCTCCGCATCAACACGAAGATTCAGCGTTTTAGTTTCAGACATGATTATCATCTCCTTTTGCTACTATTGTAACGTTAATTAAGGAAAATGTAAAGAAAACTACTTGATATTGATGAGACTTAATGAAATATCTTCGATTCTAACGTCGCAGAGACTGCCCGAAGGGGAGCCTGTCCCGACCGCCGGTTGGGTAGAAAACTTCGGCTTTGGAAAGCCTAGCAGAAGTTATAGAGAAATGAAATTTTCTGAAAATCAATACTTTGTATATATGCATATATAGTCCGATGATGCCCAGAAAGAAGTGGAACTTGTCCAGATCCGGAACCAGAAGGAGATGGAAAACGTATGGTATTGATTCTTTTTGATATAATAAAGGGGGATATTTTCCTGCAGGCAAATTACAGTACGGAAGGAGTTTCACCTTTATGATCAAGATACTTTTTATCTGTCATGGAAATATCTGCCGATCGCCCATGGCGGAGTTTGTGTTCCGGCAGATGGCAGAACAAGAGGAAATGGCGGACCGGTTTGACGTGGCTTCGGCGGCTACGACGGATGAGGAAATCTGGAATGGCTGTGGCAATCCGGTCTATCCGCCGGTGGAACGGCTGCTCCGGGCGCACGGCATGGACCCCGGTGATAAGCGGGCCGTGCTGTTGACGGCTGGCGATTATGCAGTTTACGATTATTTCATCGGCATGGATGACGAGAACCTGCGGGACATGAAGCGCATCTTCCATGGCGACCCGGACCAGAAGTGCTGTCTCCTTATGGATTATACGGAGAATCCCCGTCCTGTAGCCGACCCGTGGTATACACGGGATTTCCAGCGGACCTGGGACGATGTCCGGGAGGGCTGTCAGGGACTGCTGAACTTCCTGCAGGGTCTGCCGGGATAGAAAAAGCCCCGGAGCGGGAGGTCTCCGGGGGTTTTTCTGATTCTATGATACCAAGTTTAGCGGCACGCTGGCCGGTGGACAGTACGGCGAACCTCTCCGATTCGGGTCGGGAGGCCATCCTGGCAGAGGGGTTCGGTAACGGGCCGGTGGGTTGCCGCCGGGGATAGCTGACTTCGTTTACAGTTATTACTATAACGGCATTATGTAAAAGAATGGTGACAGCCTGGTAAGAGTTGGGCAATTTTGTAGGGAGTGACGACGATGGCCATTGATTTGAATTCGATTTTATCCTTATTGCAGGACGACGGGGCACCGGAACATTGGGCCCGGCAGGCACCGGTCATGGGTGACCATATCCGCGTGCGCCGGCTGGGCGGCTTGTATTATCATCACGGCATCTATGTCAGTGATGATGAAGTCATCGCTTTTGCCGGAGATGACGACTACAATCCCATCGACTGGTGGGATACGGAAATCCGGTCGACGTCGTTCGATGAGTTCCGCCAGGGCGGTGACGTAGAAGTGCGTCAGTATACGCCGGAAGAACAGGCACAGCTCTGTTCTGTACCCGAGACGATTGCCTTCGCCCGGGCCTGCCTGGGCAATAAGAAATACGACCTGCTCTTCCATAACTGTGAACACTTTGCCAATGCCTGTAAGCTCGGTGTCTACCGCAGCCGTCAGACGGAAGATATCCTCTTCGGTGAGGCCATCCCCAAGGCCCTGGAATGTATCGGCGACGAAGCGCAGCGGGACCAGTGGCTCCAGGATGCCTGGCACGATTTGACGGCGCAGGTCCTGGATAAGTTGCGTCGGGACCTAAAGTCCCATCAGTAGATAGTCCGGTCATAGCGTTTTTGTTCACTTTTCAGGCAGATGAGATAGTAGTCTGTCTGACATTCCGGGTCCGCCAGGGAAATATTGATGCGGCCCGGAATTTTTTTTGTCCTTGTTATTGACGCAATGTCATTTTTATTGTAATATAATGACACGATGTGAATTATTTTGGAGAGAGGGGAAGTTCGATGCCTAAAGTTTCGAAAGAATTTTTGCTGGCCCGGCGGGAGGAAATCATCGACGCCTGTGCCAAGCTTTATGCGACCATGGATTTCAAGGAGATAACCCTCAAGGAGATTGGCAGTATCACCAGCTTTAACCGTACGGCCATCTATAACTATTTCAATAACAAAGAAGAGATTTTTCTGGCTCTGATGCAGAGGGAGTATGAATGCTGGTCTGCGGAACTGGATGAGATGGTGCAGGAGCATGAGTCGATGACCCGGGACCAGTTGGCACAGGAATTGGCCCATTCCCTGGAGAGACATGAACGGCTCTTAAAGCTTCTTTCCATGAACTATTTTAACATGGAAGAGAACAGCCGTTATGAGAATCTGGTGACGTTCAAAAAAGCCTATGGGGAGTCCATACGGGCTGTAAGGCATTGTTTGGACAAGTTCTGCCCGGAAATGAAGGAAAAAGACAAGGAAGAGTTCCTTTATGTATTTTTTCCCTTCATGTATGGCATTTATCCCTATGCCGTAGTAACGGAAAAACAGAGAAAGGCCATGGAGGGTGCCAGGGTGGACTTTGTATACCATTCGATTTATGAACTTAGCTATCGCTGCCTGAAAAAATTGCTGGTAAGGGGGGAAGGCCAATGAACCATAGGGATTCTTTGAAAATGGGAGGACATGATGACTTGTCCGTGCTGACTGCGGGAACCCTGGCAGGGGGAGAAACCGTGGCGGCCACCCTTGATAAAAGGAAGAGTGTACAGAACATTAAGCTTCCAAAAGGAAAGAAAGTGGACTTTCACAGTCATGCTATCCTGCCGTCCTATATCAATGGCATGAAAGAATTGGGCATTGAACCGGTGGAAGAGGAAGGATTTTCCCTGCCGGCCTGGTCGGTGGAAGCCCATCTGCAATTTATGGCGGAGGCTGGCATTGACTACAGCATACTGTCCCTGCCCACTCCTCATGTCTACAATGGGGATGTGGCCCTTTCCCGCAAGGTGGTGCGGGCCATTAATGAGGAGATGGCGGAGATTTGCCAGCGGCTCCCGGACAAGTTCGGTTTTGTGGCAGCATTGCCTTTCCCTGACACGGAGGGCTCTTTGGCAGAAATACGTTATGCCATGGAAGGGTTGGGGGCTTTGGGGGTAAAGGTGGCCAGTAATTCTGCCGGGGTCTATCTGGGGGATTCGCAGCTTGAGACGGTCTTTGCAGAGTTAAACCGCCGTAAGGCCTTGGTTATCCTGCATCCCAGTCCGGCTAGGCAGCTGCCCAGGGAGAATGTGGTGACGGGCAGGGTAATGGCACTCTTTGAATATCCGGCGGATACTACCCGGGCCGTGCTGAATCTACTGGCTGGTGGTACCCTGGCCAGAAATCCCTACATCCGTTTGGTGGTTCCCCACTGCGGTTCCTTCCTGCCTTATATGAAAAGCCGGGCTAAGGCCATGTTTGCCATGCTGTCCGGCATGGGCATGATGGAGCCGGTGGATATGGAAGCGGAGATTGGCAGACTGTATTTTGACCTGGCGGGAGACCCCCTGCCGGAAGAAATGGATATGCTGCTGGCCATTACGGACGAGAAGCACCTCCTTTACGGCAGCGACTATCCTTACGTGCCAGCACCTGTACTGCTGAAGAAAAAGGCTGCCCTGGATATGGCTCTGACCAGCCGGGGACAGATAGGACAGGTGTATGTGAGGAACCCTGAGAGACTGCTTCGAAAAAGCAGAAAAATTTTTTACTCTTTATATTGACAGAATGTCAGTTATAATTTATTATAATGACACAGAGTAAGTTACATGATGTAAATTAAATGCTTTACTGGAGGTATGACCATGAACACGAACAAGAAAATGCCGAAGATTGCTATGGGTGCCTGGTCCTGGGGAGCAGGCGTGGCCGGTGGAGACCAGGTGTTTGGCAACCATCTGGAGGAAAAGGATTTGCAGCCTATCTTTGCAGCTGCCATGGAGCAGGGGCTGAACCTTTGGGACACGGCTACCGTTTACGGTATGGGGGCCTCTGAGGATATCCTGGGCAGCTTTATCCGCCAGAGCAACAAAGATGATATTATCGTCTCCACCAAGTTCACGCCACAGATTGCCGGCATGTACGAAGATTCCATGGAAAAGATGGCGGATGCCAGCTGCCAGCGTCTGGGCATTGATGTAATCGATTTGTACTGGATTCACAATCCTGCTGATGTGGAACGCTGGACGCCGGAGCTCATTCCTTTGCTGAAGAGCGGCAAGGTAAAAGAAGTGGGTGTGTCCAACCACAACCTGGCGGAAATCAAGCGGGCCAATGAGATCCTGGGCGAGCAGGGCTTCATGATTTCCGCTGTGCAGAATCACTTCAGCCTGCTGAATCGTTCCTCTGAGAGCGCTGGCATTCTTGAGTATTGCCGCGAGAATGACATTACCTTCTTTGCCTATATGGTACTGGAGCAGGGGGCACTGTCCGGCAAGTACGATACCAAGCATCCTTTCCCAGAGGGTTCTGACAGGGCCAAAACATACAATCCTGTGTTGGCCCAGCTGGAAGAGCTTACGGCGGCCATGGATGAAATCGGCCGGAAACATGACTTGTCTGTGGCCCAGGTGGGAACGGCTTGGGCAGTATCTAAAGGCGTTCTTCCCATTATTGGCGTAACCAAGGTGCGTCATGTGGAAGATGCCGCCAAGGCAGCAGGAGTTACCCTGTCAGAAGCTGAGATTTCCCATTTGGAGGCATTGGCAGACAAGGCCAATGTCAATACCATCCGTGAGTGGGAAAAGAAGATGGATTGATGAGGAAGGGGAGTGAACGGATATGAAGGTTTTAGTTATTCATGGCAGCATGAGAAAGAACGGCAATACGAAGATCCTGTCGGAAGAATTTATGCGTGGGGCCAAAGAGGCAGGACATGAAACAGAAATAGTAGAACTCCGGGACAAGAAATTCGGCGATTGCTTTGGCTGCCGTGCCTGCCATAATAATGGCGGTACTTGTGTGCAGAAGGATGATATGGCAGAAATCCTGGAAAAGGTAAAGGCAGCCGATGTCATTGTACTGGCATCTCCCATGTATTACTTTACCTGGACGGGACTGATGAAGCGTTTCCTCGATCGTACCTATCCGCTGCTGCCAACACTCAGCAATAAAGATTTTTATTTGCTTACGCTCGGTGGTGTTTCGGACAAGAAGTTCATGGCAAATATCCTGTCCGATTTCAATATGTATGTGGCCTGCTTTAGCGAATTCAATAATGGGGCAAATGTGCGAAATGCAGGTGCTGTAATTGGTACTTCGGCTCTGGCTCCAGGTGCTATCCGAGAATCGTCGGCCATGCAGGAAGCCTATGAAACCGGCAAAAATTTATGAGAGAGGGAGAATATTATGTTTATCATCAATCAGACGCTGAACCCTGAGAAAATCCCCGCAGGCAAGGGAGAAGAACTTTTTAAGCAGCATATTGCGTGGTTTACCCGCCACTTCGAGCAGGGGGACTTCCTGTTGGTGGGGCCTTATACGGACAAGGAAATGGCAGGCATTATGATAACGGCGGCTGAAAACCGTGAGGCTGTGGAAGAGATTTTGCGGGACGATGTGTATTATGCTGATGGCATTGCAGATTATGAAGTACGGACCTTCATGGCAGGTAAAATTGCAAAGAATTTTTCTTCTTATGAAGGTAAATGATATTGGCATATAAGTGTAAAAGCAAGGAGTGAACAAGTTGAATCGTTTCTATAAAATCGGGGCTATGACCTTATTGGGAGGCATACTTATGACAGGCTCTTTTTGTTCTGCTCATTCTATCCGTACCCCGGAGGGAAATATGCCTATGGTGCATTGGGCAGTAGTTGAATCCACGCCGGGAGATATGGCTGCCATGGGACGTATTGCCCAGAAGACGGTGGGGCCGCAGTCGGCCAGCGAAGCGGGCACATATGCCCTGTACGGTGGTATTGATGCGGCTTCTGGAAATCTATGAAAGCTATGAAGCCTATCGCATACACAGCACCAGTGAAGCCTTTCAGGCATATCGGGCAGCCAGGCTGCCTGTGCTGAAAAATCTGCGGATATTGGAAGCAAACGGCATTGCTTTGGAGCAGAAAGACAAGGGCGTGGGCAAGGTGGTCTATATGCATCGCTATGAGGTTATTCCAGAGAAATTGGCTGATTATCAACAGCTGGCAGCTCAGGAAGCCCGCAGAGCCGTAGACGAGGAAGATGGTGTAATGGGGGTTTTTGTAACCGCAGAGCATGATGCTCCCAATATCATACACACCATGGAAATCTATCGTGACAAGGAAGCCTTTGAGAAATATCAGGCTTCTAAAGGGTACAAAGAGTATCAGATGAAGGTTATGCCTATGTTCAGCACAACTCATACGGTGAAAAATCTGCCTGCCAATATCGTACTTAGTAATAAAGGTAATCAAAATAAGTAACGGTAATAATCTGTGAAGGAGTATGGACAATAAGCTATGAAGAAAGCCATAATGTGAGGCATATCTCTGGGAATTCTTCCATCCAAAGCCGGGAGCCAAGAAGCCAGCAGCTGTGAAATTTGAAGTGCCGGATGGCTGGAGTTATCGTACCTTTATGGTGGATGACCTGAAGATGGAAAAGGTGCAGAATCCGTCTGGCAAGAAGGACAGGGTCCTGCTGAAATTACATGGCGGCGGCTATGTACAGGGACTCCATGACAGGCATCGTCAGATGGGGGTCAATCAGGCGGTGCTGACAGAAGCACAGGACCTCTATATGGTGCATTACCGTTTGGCCCCGGAGCATCCCTTCCCAGCAGCTTTGGAGGATGCTGTAAAAGCCTATAATCATATCCTGGCTCAAGGCACCAAGCCGGAAAATATCATAGTAATTGGCGATTCAGCGGGAGGAAATCTTACACTGGAGCTGGCGGTGTATTTGAAGGAACATCATATTCCCCAGCCTAAGATGCTGATTCTTGTCTCTCCTTTGACTACTCTGGCTAATGACCTGCCTTCCCGTGCATACAATATCGACCAGGATTTGGTTTTGGGGCGTAATGCCTCTCCACTTTACAAAGCAGTGGAAGAATCTACCTATGCTAGGGGAACGGACCTTAAAGATCATCGACTTTCGCCTTTGTATGCTGACTTGAAGGGCCTTCCGCCGATGCTGATACAGGCAGGTGGTTATGAGCTCCTGCTCGATGACAGCATTGAGCTTATGCGTAAGGCTGTAGCTGATGATGTGGATGTGACTTTGACGGTTTATCCAGGTATGCCTCATGAATTTTCCCTGATGATGCCAGAATTGGATGATAACGTGGCGTCTTTCCGGGAAATCCGCGATTTTGTCAACAGGCAGATGAGATAACCACAGAAACCATGGAATCCGTTCTTGGCTTAGAGCGAATTTCAAGGAGTAGACGATGAATCAAGATAGGAGATGGGTGTTTATGCAGTATACAAAGCTCGGAAATTCGGAACTGAGGGTATCCCGTATTTGTCTTGGATGCATGGGCTTCGGCAACGCTTCTACCGGTCAGCACAGTTGGACTGTGGATGAGGAGCAGACAAGGTCAATCGTTAAGCGGGCCCTGGAACTGGGGGTAAACTTCTTTGATACCGCCATTGCTTATCAGAACGGAACCAGTGAGGAATATCTGGGCCGTGCCCTGAAGGATTTCGCCAAACGGGAAGAGATGGTGGTTGCCACCAAGTTCCTGCCCCGCAGCGGGGAGGAAATCGCCGCAGGGGTAACTGGTCAGGCCCATATTGAAAAGCAGCTGGAACTGAGCCTGAAGCATCTGGGCATGGACTATGTGGATTTGTATATCTACCACATGTGGGATTACCAGACTCCCATTTACGATATCCTCGACGGGTTGAACCGTATGGTAAAGGCGGGCAAGGTGCGCCATATCGGCATTGCCAACTGCTATGCCTGGCAGCTGGCCAAGGCCAATGCGTTGGCGGAAAAAGAAGGCTTTACCAAGTTCGTTTCCGTGCAGAATCACTATAATCTGCTGTTCCGTGAAGAAGAGCGGGAAATGTCCCAGTTCTGTGCTGAAGACAATATCGCCATGACGCCATACAGTGCCCTGGCCAGTGGCCGTCTTTCCCGAAAACCGGGTGAGTCCAGCCAGCGGCTTAGGGAGGACAGTTATGCCAAACTTAAATATGACGGCATGGCGGCAGAGGATGAGAAAATCATCCTGCGGGTGGCAGAACTGGCAGAAAAATACGGCGTAACCATGACGGAAATATCGCTGGCCTGGCTGCTGACCCGCGTGGCCTCTCCCATAGCGGGAGCGACGAAGCTGCATCATGTAGAGGGGGCAGCGAAAGCGGTTGACCTGAAGTTATCAGACGAAGATATTGATTATCTGGAAGAACTGTACGTCCCTCATCCATTGGTGGGAGTTATGGCCCAAAATACCAGGGGAGCTGACAAGAAAAAACAGGTATGGATGCAGAATGCGCCCAAGGAGCAGTGAGAAAGATGAGGAATAACGCCTCATAATTTACATCTGCCATGATTTGACGTAGAATTATATATAATATAATTCTACGTATCCTGCTTGTTTTCTACAGGGAACTGACATATGGCGCAAAAATTTCTGATTCGCTTTTCTCAAAAAGGCGCTGTCTTCATGGGACAGCGCCTTTTGCTATTCCCTATGGAGAACCGTACTATCAATGTAGATAAACAGCTTCAGCGGGATACAACAGGGAGACGCTATATTGTCTCTACTAAAACAAAGGCTGGGGCTAGGATGCTGCCAATCCCTTGGTAGCGATGCATTGGGAACATTATTTTGGCCGGGCCGTTAATAAATATAACCGGATTTATCGCTACCAACTGCCGACAATCACTCCTCATGTTTGTAGGCATACGTACTGTACCAACATGGCTCTTTCAGGGATAAGCGCCAAGACACTGCAATATTTGATGGGACACAGCGATATTTCCATCACACTCAATGTGTATACGCATATCAAATTCGATAATGCCCAGAAAGAAGTGGAACTTGTCCAGCAGCGGCAGCAGAAAGAAATGGAAAATGTACGCAAGGAATTAGAGCAGGTAGGCGCCATTCGGCCTAAAATCATACCTTTCAAGAATGAAGCGTAGGAAAAAGAATATGCGAAGAAGGACTTACGGTTTCAAGAGCTGTGGGTCCTTTTCTTTTATATAGCTTTTTTAGATGAAAGCCGGCACATTTTCTGTTACAATGGAACCATGCATTTTACGCAGAAAATTTTTACGGTAGTACGGTAGTCCCTGTTTACTACCGATTTTACTACGAATGGCGGCTGAGTTATGCCGGTTTATACTACTTTATGGAATATATGAGGTAAATTGCCTGGAGTGGGAAAACGCTATATAACGGCATTTAACGGCGTAACCCGGCATAAGAAGGAGTGAAAATAAAGTGATCAAGATACTTTTTATCTGTCATGGAAATATCTGCCGATCGCCCATGGCGGAGTTTGTGTTCCGGCAGATGGCAGAACAAGAGGAAATGGCGGACCGGTTTGACGTGGCTTCGGCGGCTACGACGGATGAGGAAATCTGGAATGGCTGTGGCAATCCGGTCTATCCGCCGGTGGAACGGCTGCTCCGGGCGCACGGCATGGACCCCGGTGATAAGCGGGCCGTGCTGTTGACGGCTGGCGATTATGCAGTTTACGATTATTTCATCGGCATGGATGACGAGAACCTGCGGGACATGAAGCGCATCTTCCATGGCGACCCGGACCAGAAGTGCCATCTTCTCATGGATTATACGGCCAATCCTCGGCCCGTAGCCGACCCGTGGTATACACGGGATTTCCAGCGGACCTGGGATGATGTCGATGAAGGCTGCCGGGGGCTGCTGGATGCGTTGAGAAGCAGGGAAGATGATGACTGAAATGGACGAGCAGGAATGGGAGCATATACTGGGCATCCGGACGGCTGGCCGCGATGACAGCCGGTCTGACGGGGAGCATCATCCCTATGAACCAACGGATTATTGCGTGCTTGAGCGTCTGGCCAACAGTGGCTATATGGGGAAAAAGAATATGCTCATCGATTATGGCAGCGGCAAAGGGCGGGTCGGTTTCTTTCTGGCGTATCAGACACGGTGTCATGCCATCGGGGTAGAGTATGACCGCCGTTTGTGGGAAAAGGCGATGTCCAATCGCTGTACGGCTGTATCGGGGCGCCGCGTGACCTTCGTCCTGGCCGATGCCGTGGAGTACGAGGTTCCGCCAGAAGCGGATTGTTTCTTTTTCTTCAATCCCTTTGGACTGCATACGCTGAAGCTGGTTCTAAAACAGATTTTTGATTCTTATTATCGTGCGCCGCGGACGATGCGCCTCTTTTTTTATTATCCGTACGAGAAAACAGAAGCGTTCCTGACACATCATAACGGACTTCTCGTTGAAGAACGTATGGACTGCCGTGACCTGTTTCCGGAAGACGATGACCGGGAACAGATTCTGGTCCTGCGTCTGCAACCGGATTTCCATGCCTGATGATACAGACATATACAAAACTCCCTCATATCATTGCCCGGACAGGCACGGTGTGAGGGAGTTTGCTATTTATCTATCCGAAAATGAATCAGAACTGCCAGTTGATGCCAATGTTGATTTGCCATTTCTTGTGCCAGTTGCTTCCAAAAGAGCGTTCGGCGTCGGCATAGAGATAGGTGCTGTCATTGGCGCGATATGTACCGCCGAAGCCGGCTTCGTACCAGGTGCTGCCGTAGTGGCTGGAGCGGTTCGATGAACAGGCCATGTCTGTTTAATTTCAGCGTCCTCGTTATCTATTTGTCATACTAAAGCTAATATCCAGCTGTTTTGTAATCATAGCACTATGTGATTGCAGAACGGGATAAATTAATAATGAATTATAACAATATAGTAATAAGTTATTGCTATATGAAATAGCCGGACGGAACAAAGAAAAAGTCTTCTGCCGGATGCCTTTTGGGCATGCAGACAGAAGACTTTTTATGAATTCTCAATTAAAAACCAAAGATAAAACCGGTCATGGCCATGGATCCAAGATTACATGTATTGTTAAATACGGCAACTGTTTCACCCTGTGCTGCGCCCAAGGTCATCACAAGGGGCAGAAAGTGATCCGGTGTGGGGACAGCATAGGCGGCATCGGGATGAGAGGTGTAGTGGATGACGGCGTCATCATTATGATTCCGCACGGCCTGGATAATGTAGTCGTTGAAACGCAGCGTCTGAGGCGTGCCACCGGGGTTATTCCATTCGACGCGTCCCAGGTTGTGAACGACGTTGCCACTGGCAAAAATCAGATATCCCTGAGTACGCAGTGGCGCCAGTTTCTGGCCGAGGTCATACAGTTCCTGTGGCGATAGATCACGATTTACGGAGAGCTGGACGACGGGAATATCGGCGTCGGGGAACATGTGGACCAATATGGTCCATGTGCCGTGGTCGATGCCCCACTGGTCATTGACGGAAACAGCCGGCCCCAGAAGGTTTTGTACCGACCGGGTCAGAGTGGCATCGCCTGGTACGGGATAGGTGACCTGGTATAATTCTTCAGGAAATCCATACATGTCGTAGACCTGACGCGGCTGGAGCGCGCTCTGGATAAACGTACCGGACACATACCAATGGGCGGAAATAGCCAGGATGGCGCGGGGCGTGCCGTGGCGGGAGCAAATCTGGCCGCCGATGCGGCTCAGATTGCGGGTGATATCGTTGTGCTGAAGGGCCAGCATGGGACTGCCATGACCGGAGAAGATGACGGGAAATGGTTGCTGTATCATAGACGGGACCTCTCTTTCACAAGGGATACGAAGAATATATTTACATTTTTTTATAGTATACGGGGCATTCTGAAAATATACAAGAGGAATTGAAAAAAATCGATGACATATGTAGAAAACAATAGTCACAAACGGTGATATTTGGTATAATAAATTAAATACGTCATCCCAACGGATTTCCTGCGGGAGAACGTCATGCAAAAGCTGTCGTACTTTTCTGTAAAGGTATCCTGCACAGACGAGGCGGAAAGCACATTTTACACACTGCGTGTTTGTTGTCCTGTGCTTTTGGCATGGGACTTTTTTTATGAGGAGGTACATATGGAAACGAGAATTGCATTGATTGGTATTATCGTTGCAGACCGGAATGAGTCGGGAAAACTGAATGAAATCCTCCATGAGTACGGCGAATACATTGTCGGTCGTATGGGGGTCCCTTATAAGGATAAACATGTTAATGTCATCAGCATCATCGTCGATGCGCCACAGGATGTCATCAGTGCCCTGTCAGGAAAACTGGGTATGCTTCCTGAGGTGAGCACGAAGACGATTTATCCGCCGCTGCCGCAGTAGGGTGGCCCGATGATGGAACATAAACATTCACAACCTTATGCCATTACGGTACAGGACCTGGTCCGGAGAGGGAAAGACCGTATACCGGAAGAACTCCTGTCTTCGGAGCATCTGATTTATAATTCACCGGCAGCACTGGCTTTCAATTCTCCGGGAGCACAAGGCTTTGGCGTGAAACGGGCCGGGTTGTCTATACCGGGATCCATCATGCTCCTCATCGGTCCCGGCTGCTGCGGCCGCAATACGACTATCCTGGGGGAACAGGGGGGGTATCAGGACCGGTTTTACTTCTACATCCTCGATGAGACCGATATCGTCACAGGCCGGCATTTGCAGAAGATACCGCAGGCCGTTGCGGAAATCGTGGAGTCCCGCAGGGAAAAGCCATCGGTGGTCATGCTCTGTATGACCTGTGTCGATGCCCTGCTGGGAACGGACATGGAACGGGTCAGCCGGAAAGCGGCATCTGTCTGTGGCGTCCCTGTCGTACCGTGCTACATGTATGCCCTGACACGGGAAGGACGCAAACCGCCCATGGTCAATGTGCGCCGTGCACTGTGTTCCCTGCTGGAAAAGCAGCCGCGCCACCGTCGTACGGTCAATCTGCTGGGATTTTTCTCTCCTTTGCAGGAAGATTGTGAATTATATCCTATCCTGCGCCAGATGGGACTGGTACGCATACAGGAATTATCCCGTTGCCGGAACTTTGATGAATACCTGGCTATGTCCCAGGCCAATTTCAACCTCATCCTTCATCCCGAGTCCTGGCTGGCGGCACAGGATATGGAAAAAAGACTGGGCATTCCATCTATTACCCTGACGAGATTGTATCAGGTATCGCAGATTCACCGGCAGTATATGGCCCTTTCCCGCGCGCTCGGCTCTCCCATTGATGATGAGCCATGGCTGGAACAGGCCCGCCAGGCTGTAGATGCCATCCGCACCCGCTTTAGCGGCGTGACCGTGGCTATCGGGGGCATGCAGAATGGCAATGCCTATGAAATGGCGCTGGCCCTGACCCGGTACGGCTTTATCGTACGGGAAATTTATGCCAGCCTCAGCCCCGATGATTTTGTTTATCTGCGTCATCTGGCACAATGGAGTCCCGACACGGAGGTCTATTCCAATTTATCGCCTACCATGCTCTACTATGAGGGAGCATCCCATCCTGTCGATCTGACCATCGGCAAGGATGCGGCCTGGTATCACGGAACAGCCGCCCATGTGAACTGGGATGACGATATCCAGCCTTTTGGTTATGCCGGCGTCTTATCCCTGCTGCGGCGTATCGGATCGGCTCTGGAAGAAAGGGGACATAGCACACGATGAAAGGATTGTGGAAATATATATCACCCTTTGCCCCGGATCAGTCCGGAGCAGCAGCCGTGCTCTATGGCCTGGGAGGCATTGTCGTTATTTGTGATGCTGGCGGTTGTGCCGGGAACATCTGCGGATTTGATGAACCGCGCTGGTTCAGTGGCAGGAAAAGTGCTGTTTTCAGTGCCGGGCTGCGCGATATGGATGCCATCCTCGGCCGGGATGATCTGCTGGTACGCAAAGTGTGTGCAGCGGCAGAAACGGTGGGAGCCGCCTTTGTGGCCCTCGTCGGTACGCCTGTGCCGGCTGTCATCGGTACGGATTTCAAAGCCCTGTGCCGTATGATATCCCGTAAACTGAACGTACCGGCACTATCTGTTCCGACGACGGGGATTGGCTATTATGATGCCGGGATGAAAGCAGCCTATGAGGCACTGCTGCCGGCCCTGACACAGGAAGAGTCCGTCGTGGAACAAGGCAGGGCCGGTGTCCTGGGAGCCGTGCCGCTGGAACTGGCTGACCCGGATGAACAGCAGGTTATTGCTGAAATGCTGCAACGGGAAGGCTGGAAGGACGTAACCTTCTTTGACTGCCTGGAAGACTATGAACAGGCTGGCAGGAATGAACGGAATTTTGTCGTATCACCGGCGGCTCTGAAAGGGGCACACTATCTGTACGAACGATTTGGTACGCCTTATGAAGTACGTTATCTGGGACGGCCTCTGCCAGAAGATGTCCGGAACGCCGTGAAAGGGCAGCGGGTACTGGTCATCCACCAGCAGGTTGCGGCTAATGCCATAGCAGAAGAAGTACTGCGGGCCGGTGCGTCCTTTGTGCAGACGGCAGGGTGGTTTCTGGCAGATCCGTCCTGCATACGGCCGGGTCACATCAGGCTGAAGGAAGAAGACGACTGGTGTCAGCTGGCAGACAATGATGCCTTCGATGTCATACTCGGTGACATCTATTTCAAACGGGCCCTGCCTAATTTTACGGGCCTGTACATAGATATGCCTCATTTCGCCGTATCGGGGAGGTATTGATGGAAACAGAGAGAATTTGCGTAATCGGCATCGTGCAGGGAGTCGGATTCCGGCCATTTGTCAGCCGTCTGGCCCATTCCTGTCATATTCGTGGCACGGTCTGCAATAAAGGGTCCTACGTGGAAATAATCATACAGGGATCAAAGAGCGCGAAGGAGCAGTTCGTGAATTATCTGCCCAGGAAAGCACCGGCACGATCGGCTATTCTCAAGATTATGACCGAGCAGACCGATTTGCCTCCTTTTCCTGATTTTTCTATTATTGAAAGTGCGGCCGAGGAAGGAGACGTCTTTGTGTCTCCTGATATCGCCATCTGTGACGATTGCAAAAAAGAATTGTTTGATCCGCAGAACCGCCGCTATCTCCATCCATTCATCAACTGCACGGCCTGCGGCCCCCGCATGACTATCCTCGATGCCATGCCTTATGACCGGGAACGGACGAGTATGGCAGAATTTCCCATGTGCTCCCGCTGTGAATATGAATATACCCATCGGGAAACACGACGCTATGATGCGCAGCCCGTATGCTGCCCTGATTGCGGGCCCGAAGTCTATATACTGGATAGTACAAAACGGGGCCGGGAGGCTATTGTGGCGGCCCGGCGGGCTCTTTCATCAGGACGTATCGTGGCAGTCAAAGGCATCGGAGGCTATCATCTCTGCTGCGATGCCTTCCGGGACGATACGGTTCAGCGCCTGCGCCGTCTGAGACACCGGCCGGCCAAGCCCTTTGCCGTCATGATGAAAGACATGGCTGCCGTGCGGCGTCACTGCCACGTGCCAAAGGGAGCAGAACCGGTGCTGGACGGACACGAAAAGCCCATCGTCCTGCTGGAAAAACGGCCGGGTAGTACGCTGGCGCCTTCACTGGCCCCGCAAAATCCCTTTTTGGGCATTATGCTCCCGTATACGCCGCTTCATCTGCTCCTCTTTACCTACGACGACGGGCTGGAGATGCCGGAAGCGCTGGTCATGACCAGTGCCAATACATCGGGAGCTCCCATATGCCATGACGAGGAAGAGGCACGGCAGGAACTGAAGGGCATGTGTGATGCCATTCTCAGCCACAACAGGCGGATCCGTCTGCGGGCTGATGATTCTGTTGTGGACTGGTACGGTGGCAGTCCCTATATGATACGCCGTTCCCGCGGCTATGCCCCGCTGCCTTTTTTCTATGGAAGGGAAAAGGGGACTGTCCTGGCACTGGGAGGAGAACTGAAAAACTGTTTCTGTCTTGCCAGGGACCGGCTCTATTATTTGTCCCCTTATGTCGGGGATATGGCCGATGTCCGGACTGTACAGGCCCTGCGCGATGGGATTTCCCGGATGAAAACGCTCCTCGGGATAGAGCCGTCCTGTGTGGCCTGTGATCTTCATCCCCGGTATAATACGACAGCAGTAGCTCAGGAAATGGGGCTGCCCGTCATTCCCGTCCAGCATCATTTTGCCCATATCCTGTCCTGTATGGCTGAAAATGACTGGGAGCAGCCTGTTCTCGGTGTAGCCTTTGACGGAACCGGATACGGAACCGATGGCACCGTATGGGGAGGGGAGATACTTCTCTGTGACGGCCATGAATTTTGCCGCAGCGCGTCCATTGCGCCATTCTGGCAGCGGGGCGGTGATGCGGCAGCCCGGGAAGGATGGCGCATTGCCGTCAGCCTCATTGCCAGTCTGTATCGGCAGACAGATGAGGCGGCTGCTGTGATTGATGCCCTGCATCTCTGCAGCAGGGAAGAACGGCAGATGCAGTTCTTTATGGCCCAGCAGGGACTGAACAGTGTCGTATCTACCAGCGCCGGCCGGCTGTTTGACGGTGTCAGTGCTATTCTGGGGCTGGCACGGCAGTCGTCCTTTGAAGGAGAGGCGGCCATGCAGCTGCAATTTGCGGCCCGGCGATGGATGAAACGCCATGAGCCTGTTGGGAAAGACCCGGTACCGCCGCAGAAGGAAAACGGCCGGTGGATACTGCCAACAGGGGAACTGGTGCGGTATATGGCAGAAGAAAAGCTGGCCGGCAGAAATCAGGATTTCCTGGCCTATGCCTTTCATGAACAGCTGGCCAGACAGATTTCCGGAGCCTGCCTGCAGCTCTCGCAGGAAACGGGTGTGAAGACCGTCGCTCTGAGCGGTGGCGTGTTCCAGAATACGCTGCTCCTGTCTTTGTGTGAACAGTCTTTGAAGCAGGCCGGACTGATGGTTCTCCGCCATCACCTCGTGCCGCCCAATGATGGCGGTATCGCCCTGGGACAGGCGGTGTATGCCATGGCGAACCAGAACCGGTGATCAGGCGGGAATAGCCAGACGCCGATTTAATTACGGATTTAGTATCTATGTTTATATAATACACATAGATTATTAATACATTACGCATATGTTTACTATATATAAGGAGGAATACTACATGTGTGTCGGATTACCTGCACGGGTTGTAAAAGTGCATCAGGGGATGGCACTGGTCGATGCATCCGGAGCTAAGAGGGAAGTATCGGCAGAGCTGCTGGATGAACTGGATCCCGGCGATTATGTGATGGTCCATGCCGGAATGGCTATTGCCCGGATTAACGGCGATGATGAAGAAGAAATGGACGATATTCTGGAGGATCTGGACTGATGGGAACAGAATATACACAGACAGCTCTGCAAATAATACGTTCCTATGATGGACCGCCTGTACGGATCATGGAAGTCTGCGGGACACATACTCATGAAATATTCCGCCTGGGAATCAGACAGATTCTGCCCAGCCAGGTAGACGTCATTTCCGGGCCGGGCTGCCCGGTCTGTGTGACGCCTGTGGGCTATATAGACGAGGCGGTCTGGCTGGCTCTGGAAAAGGAAGTCACTATTTGCACCTTCGGCGATCTGGTTCGTGTGCCGGGAAGTACCCTGAGTCTGGCGGGAGCGCGGAGCCGGGGAGCTCATGTGGAAATCGTCTATTCACCGCTGGATGCCTATGATTATGCCCGTCAGCACCGGGATGAAGAGGTCGTGTTTTTATCCGTAGGATTTGAAACGACGACACCGCCATCCTGCCTGGCCGTCCGGAATGCCAGACGGGATGGTGTGACGAATTTTTCCCTGCTCACGGCCAATAAGACCATGCCCCGTGCCTATGAAGCGATGAAAGACAGTGCCGATGCCTTTCTATATCCCGGCCATGTCTGTGCTGTCATGGGAACTGATGATTGTGAAGCCATGGTGCAGCAGGGCGTTTCCGGCGTCGTCGCCGGCTTTACGGCAAAGGAACTGATGACGGCCTTTGCCGTCATTCTGAAGAAAATACAGAAGGGGGAACCGTTCTTTAAAAACTGCTATCCCCGCGTCGTAACAAGAGAAGGAAGCCGGACAGCAAAAGAACTCATGGCAGACGTCATGGAACCCTGTGATGCCGAATGGCGCGGTCTGGGCTGTATTCCCCAATCGGGACTGCAGCTGCGGCCGGCCTATGCAGCATGGGATGCCCGCAAAAAGTATGGCATACCGCTTATAGAAGGCAGGGCCAATCCAGCCTGCCGCTGCGGCGATATCCTGCAGGGAAAATGCAAGCCGCCCCAGTGTCCGTTGTTTGGTACGGTATGTACGCCGGAACAACCTGTCGGCGCCTGTATGGTATCTCATGAAGGTGCCTGCTCTGCATACTATACGTACGGAGGAAATATACGATGAATGATGTGATTACGCTGGCTCACGGGGCCGGCGGCAGACAGACGGCCGAGCTGATCGACCGCGTATTTAAAGCCCATTTTTCCAATCCTCAGTTTACCGGCGATGATGCCGCCGTCCTTTCCATAGGCGGCGCGGATCTGGCTTTTACGACGGATGGATTCATTGTGTCTCCACCGGATTTTCCCGGTGGCAATATAGGCAAACTCAGTATTTGTGGTACCGTCAATGACTTGTCCTGTATGGGAGCACGGCCATTGTACCTGTCCTGTGCTTTTGTCATCGAAGAAGGCTTTCCCCTGGCAAAGGTAGAAGAGTACGCTGCTTCTATGGCGCGGACGGCTGCAGAGGCCGGTGTACGCATCGTAGCCGGTGATACAAAAGTGGCAGGCAGGGGGCAGGTAGACCACCTGTTCATTACGACTACGGGAATCGGTCAGCGTCTGGCCGGTGTCCATACGTCAGGCACGCTGGCACGGCCTGGCGATGTCGTCATTGTCAGCGGCGATGTGGGACGCCATGGCTGTACGATTCTGCTGGCGCGGAACCAATTCGGCATCGACGCCGATGTGACCAGCGATTGTGCTCCCTTATGGGGAACGGTGGAAGCCATGCTGGAACGGACGAAAGACATTCATGTCATCCGCGACGCCACCCGGGGAGGCGTGGGAACCGTCCTGTATGAAATTGCCAGCCAGAGCCAGGTAGGCATTCATCTGGACAGTACATCTGTGCCGGTGCATCCTTCTGTACGCGGCGTCTGCGGCATGCTGGGACTGGAACCGCTCTATCTGGCCTGTGAAGGCCGGCTGGTCATCGTCGCACCGGAATGTGAAGCACCGGCGATTCTGGATGTGCTGCATCAGCAGCCCTATTCCCAGGATGCCGCTGTCATCGGACAGGTGACGGCAGAGCAGCCGGGCCGGGTCGTGCTGCGCACGGAAATCGGTGCAGAAACGATGCTCCCACCGCCGGGGGGAGAATTGCTGCCCCGCATCTGCTGACCGAGGAGGGAAACCATGATTTATGAAAATGAAATTCACCCGCCTCAGGTGCCACACTATTCGGTGACGCCGGAAGGCGCTGAGATCCCCATAGGAAAGGCGGAGTTTCCCCAGCCCTTTCATATCGGTCTGCAGTATGCTTCTCCGGCCCGGGGTCACTGGACTATTGCCCATTCCCCGATGCTCATTCCCCAGTGCCATGAAATCTATGTCTGCGGTGCCTGCTGTCTTCATGGCGTCGTCTTATCGGCCGATGAAATCCCCGATGGTGCCGGACGGTTCTCCATGGTGACGCTGACGAATGAAAATCTGATCAAAGGCAATCTGGAAGAGATGATGATCGACGGCATAACCCGTATCATCGAGGAACTGCCCGAACGGCCGCGCTGCGTCGAAGGCTTCACGAGCTGTATGCAGCATTTCCTCCATATCGACGTCCGCGTCGTCTATGATACGCTGCGGCAGCGGTTCCCTGATATCGATTTCATTGATGGCTACATGACGCCGACATTGCAGCGGCGGTATACGCCGGATATTCTGGGACGGCGTCAGCTTATGCGGGCCGTGACGAAAAAGCCACGCCGCCGGGCTGTGAATTATATCGTCAACTATTATCCTGTCGATCCGGATAATGAACTGACGGCCATGCTCCGTGCCGGCGGATATGCCATTCATGATTTTGCCGATTGCCGGACTTACGATGAATATAAACAGATGGGGGAATCGGAAGCCAATATTTATTTTCTGGAAAATGCGGCACCGGCAGCGCAGGATATGAAGCGGCGCCTGGGACAGAAAGCGCTCTATCTGCCCTATGCGTACGATTACGGGATGCTGCGGCAGAACCTGCAGAAGGCGGCGGAAACATTGCACCTTGCCATGCCCGATTGCGATGCCTTTGAACAGCAGATTGAAGAGAAAGCGACGAAATTGCATGATATACTCGGTCAGACGCCGGTTGCCATCGATTTTACCGCGACGCCGCGCCCGCTGGGACTGGCCCGTTTCCTTCTGACTCATGGATTCAACGTATATGCCGTATATCTCGATGCCGTTTCGCCAGACGAAAAGGATAGTTTCTTTTTCCTGAAAGAACACTATCCGTCCCTGTCCCTGCGCTCGACGATGCATTTTAAACGGCGCCTGCTGCCACGGGATGACAGCCGTAAATATGGAAAGGTCCTGGCTATCGGACAGATGGCAGCCTATTTTACCGATACGAATTTCTTTGTCAATGTCATCGAAAACAGCGGCCTTTACGGGTATGTGGGCCTGCTGAAGCTGCTGGACTGGATTGGCGGTTCGGCCAGAAAAGAAAATCCCCGTATGAGAGAAATCATTCAAGTCAAAGCCTGGGGGTGTCATGGATGAAACAAGCACAACGAGTCTTATCTACCTATGCCGTAGATATGTTTGGCATAGCGTCAGCCCTGTTTGAACTGGGCGGGCTGGTCGTCATGCACGATGCATCGGGCTGCAATTCGACCTATGATACCCATGATGAGCCACGCTGGTATGACACACCATCTATGGTATATATATCGGGTCTCAACGAAATCGATACCATTCAGGGAAATGATCAGCGGCTGGTCGATGATATCGCCGAGGTGACAGAGGCAGTCAGGCCGGCTTTTATCGCCATTGGTGGCAGTCCCATGCCCAACGCGATCGGGACGGATTTCCGCGCCATTGAAAAAATGGTACAAGAACGGACAGGCATCTTCACTATGGGATTCCGGACGGACGGTATCCATAGTTATCTGCCGGGAGCGGGGAACGCTTACGTCCGCCTGGCACAGCATATTTTGAAACGTCCGGTCAAACAGCCGCAGCGCCCGGCCAGGAGAGTAAATATTCTGGGACTGACACCGCTGGACTTTTCCGTCGTCGGCAATGCGACGACGCTGAAACGCCTTATTACTGATGCGGGTTTTATCCTCCAGAGTTCCTGGTCTATGGGGGATACACTGGACCATCTGGCTGAAGCGGCTGATGCCGATGTCAATGCTGTCGTATCTTCAACGGGATTCTATCTGGCCCAATATATGCAGGAACAGTACGGAATTCCCTATGTAGCCGGCATCCCCATGGGGAAACAGGGAACGGCGGACTGGCTGCAGGCACTGCGCGACGGGGATACGTCTTATCTGACAGGCCTTACGGGAACGGAAATGCGGGAAAAGCCACAGTATGCCCTGGCAGACCTCAATGCCTGGAAAACAGAACCGGTTTATGACGACCGCCCTTGTGATGTTCTGGTCATTGGCGAACCGGTCTATCTCCTTTCCATGGGAAGTCTGCTGCGTCATGAACTGGGGATGTCTTCCGTTCGGCTGTTATGTCCGCTGGCCGATGCTCCGCAGCTGCTCCTGCGCCACGTAGAAACGGCCAGTGTCGAACCGGTCATCCGCGAAGAATGCCGCAAGGCACGGCGTGTCCTGGCAGACCCCATTTATGCCCGGCTGCTTCCGGACGAACCGGGGAAATTTATTTCTTTGCCCCACGAAGCCTATTCGGGGCGTCATTATCACGATGAAATGCCTGTGATTGCCGGGCCGGATATAGCGGACTGGCTGCGGAACCGTTTGGAATAAGAAAGGAAATACGATGAGAAAATTTGCGATTTATGGAAAAGGCGGCATCGGCAAATCGACGACAGCTGCCAACGTTTCGGCTTCTCTGGCCCGGATGGGGAAGAAGGTCATACAGATAGGCTGTGATCCCAAAGCCGATTCGACGTGGAATCTCCTTCATGGAGAGCCTGTCATGCCGGTCATGGATTACTACCGGACGTATACGGAAGAACCGGATTTTGAGCATATCGGAAAAACCGGGTATGGGTGGCGTCTTTTGCATCGAAACGGGCGGCCCCACGCCGGGACTGGGCTGTGCCGGACGGGGCATCATCGCTACCTTTGACCTCATTGACGAACTGGAAGTATTTGACAAGCTGCAGCCTGATGTCGTGTTGTACGACGTGCTGGGCGATGTCGTGTGCGGTGGTTTTTCGGCGCCTATACGGGACGGGTATGCCGATGAAATATGTATCGTCACATCCGGTGAAAAAATGTCACTTTATGCGGCAGGCAACATCATCAAAGCCGTAGAAAATTTCAAAGACCGGGGCTATGCACAGGTCCGGGGTATCATCCTGAACCGGCGCAATGTAGAGAATGAGTATGAGATTGTACAGGATTTTGCCCGGGAGCATGGGCTTCCCATACTGGCAGATATTCCCCGCAGCAAAGAAATACAGTATTATGAAAATCAGGGGATGACTGTCGTAGAAGGAAATCCGGATCTTCCGGTCAGTGCCATCTATCAGAAACTGGCCAGAGACCTCCTGGAACTGTAGAACGGAAGAATGATCATATACAGTTGACAGGTGTTTTTCTTTATGATATTATTTGAATGATTTTGAAAAGATGATACACAGAGTCTTTTCAAAGCAATTGTACGGGACCACTTTTTTTAAAGTTCAGGCCATACGGACAGCCGGGTCCACTGCCGATTGGCGGCATGGTTGCTGCCTTATTGATTGAGCAGTATGCTCAGTTTTCAAGAGTTGGTTACTTCATAACCGAAACGTGCGCAGGCACACTTGTGAACCGATCAATAGGAGTAGTAAAAGTAGAATTGCTATATAGACTCTGATCACGCAATTTCCATCCAGACCAGACGGCCGGGATAGTTTCCGCCGTCTCATACGGGCATTGGAATGATAAGAACGCAAGTTGTGCAGCAGCGCAGCTTGCGCTTTTTTTATGCAGGCAATGGGGGTGGAATATAGTGAAGTCAAAACAAACGGTCATATCACAACAGAGGGCACCGATTTATGATGCATTGCAGCGCTTCCGTGATATGCGCGTTGTCCCTTTTGATGTACCGGGTCATAAGAGGGGAAGGGGAAATCCGGAATTGACGGCGTTTCTGGGAAAACAGTGCGTCGGCGTCGATGTCAACAGCATGAAGCCGCTGGATAATCTCTGTCATCCTGTTTCTGTCATCCGCGAGGCGGAAGAACTGGCAGCCGAAGCATTTGGTGCCAATCATGCGTTCCTCATGGTCGGCGGTACGACTAGTGCCGTGCAGAGCATGGTACTGACCGTCTGCAAACGGGGGGATAAGATTATCCTGCCACGCAATGTCCATAAAAGTGTCATCAATGCCCTGGTACTCTGCGGTGCCATTCCTGTTTATGTCAATCCGGAAGTCGATGCGCGGCTGGGGATTTCTCTGGGCATGCAGCGCCAGCAGGTGGCACGGGCTATTGCGGAACATCCCGATGCCGTCGCTGTACTGGTAAATAATCCGACCTACTATGGCATCTGCAGTGACCTGCGGGCCATTGTGCGCATGGCCCATGATGCGGGAATGCGATGTCTGGCCGATGAAGCCCACGGAACTCATTTTTATTTTGGCAACGGTCTTCCTGTATCGGCCATGGCAGCTGGTGCCGATATGGCAGCCGTATCGATGCATAAGAGCGGTGGCAGCCTGACCCAGTCCAGTTTCCTTTTGACCGGCCCCGGCGTGCATGCAGGCTACGTGCGGCAGATCATCAACCTGACGCAGACGACGTCGGGCAGTTATCTCCTCATGTCCAGTCTCGACATCAGCCGCCGTCACCTGGCACTTCATGGACAGGAAATTTTCCATAAGGTTGTCGATATGGCCGACTATGCACGGCAGGAAATCAATGCTGTCGGCGGATATTATGCTTTTGGCAGGGAATTGATGAATGGCGATTCCGTGTTTGATTTTGACAGTACGAAACTGAGCGTCCATACCCGGGATATCGGGCTGGCAGGAATTGAAGTGTACGATATCCTGCGTGATGAGTACGATATTCAGATTGAATTTGGCGACATCGGCAATATTCTGGCCTATCTGTCCATGGGCGACCGCCTGCAGGAACTGGAACGGCTGGTCAGCGCCCTTTCAGAAATCCGCCGCCATTACCAGAAAGATCCGGCGGGGATGCTGACCCAGGAATATGTAGAACCGGAAGTCGTCATGAGTCCCCAGGACGCTTTTTATGCGGATAAGGTCAGCCTGCCTCTCGGGCAGAGCGAAGGCCGCGTATGCAGTGAGTTCGTCATGTGCTATCCGCCGGGGATTCCCATACTGGCACCGGGAGAACGGATTACAGCAGAGATTCTGGAACATATCTGTTATGCGAAGGAAAAAGGATGCAGCATGACCGGGTCGGAGGATCCGGAATTGCAGTACATCAACGTCCTGGCATGAAAGGAGAAATAGCATGGAGTTTTGGTTTAGTGAATTTCACACACCGGATGTCAAACACAGCATCCGGGTCAACCGCCATCTGTATTCCCGGCAGAGCGAATATCAGCGCATCGATATTTTTGAAACACCGGAATTTGGCCGTGTCCTGACCCTCGATGGCAACGTCATGCTCACCGAACGGGATGAGTTCATTTATGACGAAATGATTACCCATGTGCCCATGGCGGTCCATCAGCAGTGCCAGGACATACTGGTCATCGGCGCCGGAGATGGCGGCGTCGTGCGGGAATTGACGCGCTACGACCGGGTGAGGTCTGTTGATCTGGTAGAAATGGATCCGGCCGTTGTCGAGGCCTGCCGCAATTATCTGCCGGGCAATGCCTGCCGCCTCGATGACAGCCGTGTCCATATCCATTTTGAAAATGCCCTGAAATTCATCCGCAGTTGTGAAGCCGAATACGATTTGATCATCGTCGATTCGACAGATCCGTTCGGACCATCGGAAGGATTGTTTACGAAAGAGTTTTATGGCAGTTGTTATCATGCCCTGCGCGATGATGGCATCATGGTCAATCAGCAGGGGAGCCCTTTTTATAAAGAAGACGCCCTGGCTATGCAGCGCAGTCACCAGCGCATCGTCAGTACCTTCCCTATCAGTAAGGTCTATCAGGCGCATATCCCGACGTATGCGGCGGGATACTGGCTGTTCGGCTTTGCCAGCAAAAAATACCATCCCGTCAATGACCTTGACGCGGCGGCATGGGAAAAGCTTCATCTCCATACGCGGTACTACACGACGCGGCTCCATGTGGGATCGTTCTGGCTTCCGGCGTTTCTGGAAGACATGCTCCAGGAGGTGGAACGGTGATGCTGGAACCCAATGTGGAGACATTTCTGGCCTGTGATGCTCCCTATGAAGAAGCCCGTATCGTCCTATACGGGGCTCCCTTTGACTCGACGACGAGTTTCCGGCCGGGAGCCCGTTTCGGCCCGGCAGCTATACGCCATGAAAGCTTCGGACTGGAGACGTACAGCCCTTATCAGGACAAAGACCTGGAAGACTGCCGGATTTTTGACAGTGGCGATATGGAATTATGTTTCGGCAGCTCTGAAATGGCCCTGTCTGATATAGAAAAAAGGGCATCGGTCATTATCGGCGATGGGAAACTGCCGTTCCTCCTCGGCGGGGAGCATCTGGTAACCCTCGGTGCCGTTCGGGCTGCTGTGAAGAAATGGCCGGATCTGCACATCATCCATTTCGACGCCCATGCGGATCTGCGCGATGATTACCTGGGAGCAACACTCAGCCATGCCTGCGTATTGCGGCGCTGTCATGACCTGCTGGGCGATGGCCGGATCCATCAGTTCTGTATCCGCAGCGGGGAACGGAGTGAATTCCGCTTTGCCCGGGAGCATACGGATATGCATCCTTTCGGCTTCGAAGGTCTGGGTGCGGTGGTAAACGAACTGTGTGAACAAAATCTGCCGGTCTATGTGACGATTGACCTCGACTGCCTGGACCCGGCGGCGTTTCCCGGAACGGGGACACCGGAAGCAGGTGGCGTCTGGTTCCCGGCCTTACTCCGGGCCATGCAGCTCGTTTCCCGGACCCATGTCATAGGTGCCGATGTGACCGAGCTGGCGCCCATGCTGGATGCCAGCGGGGCATCTACGGCACTGGCCTGCAAAGTCGTGCGGGAACTGCTGCTGGCATTGTATCAGGCTTGATATGAATGTGTAACCTGCTCTTGCAGAGCATAGGATAGATTTCTTTGTGTATACTGAAAGGAGACTACTATGAGTAAAGTTCTTGTCATTGGTTGTGGCGGTGTTGCCTCTGTCGCGATTCAGAAATGCTGCCAGGTAAGTACTGTGTTTACGGAATTATGCCTTGCCAGCCGTACGAAATCCAAATGCGATGCACTGGCAGCCAAACTGAAAGGGCATACGGATACGAAGATTACGACAGCCCAGGTAGATGCCGATGACGTAAACCAGCTTATCGCCCTCATCGAGAAAGAAAAACCAGATCTGGTCATGAATGTGGCTCTGCCCTATCAGGATCTGACCATCATGGATGCCTGTCTGGCCTGCGGCGTCAATTACATGGACACAGCCAATTACGAACCGGAAAATACTGATGACCCTGAGTGGCGGGCTATCTATGAAAAGCGCTGCAAAGAAGCGGGATTCTCTGCTTATTTTGACTATAGCTGGCAGTGGGCATACCGTAAAAAATTTGAAGACGCCGGCCTCATGGCACTTCTTGGCTGTGGATTCGACCCGGGCGTGACCCAGGCATATTGTGCCTATGCGAAAAAACATGAATTCGACCGCATTGATACGATTGACATTCTCGACTGCAACGGCGGTGACCATGGCTATGCCTTTGCCACGAACTTTAATCCCGAAGTCAACTTGCGGGAAGTATCGGCACCGGGCAGTTACTGGGAAGATGGCCGCTGGATTGAAATCCCGGCTATGAGCATCAAACGGGAATACCATTTTGACCAGGTGGGAGAAAAGGACATGTATCTCCTGCATCATGAAGAAATCGAAAGCCTGGCACAGACCATTCCCGAAGCGAAGCGGATCCGGTTCTTTATGACCTTTGGGCAGAGCTATCTCGACCATATGAGATGTCTCGAAGATGTAGGGATGTTATCTACTACGCCGGTTGAATTTGAAGGCCATCAGATTGTGCCAATCAAGTTCCTGAAAGCACTGCTTCCGGATCCGGCCAGCCTGGGACCGAGGACCAAGGGCAAGACCAATATTGGCTGTATCTTTACAGGGATGAAAGACGGCAAAGATAAGACCTGGTATATCTATAACGTCTGCGATCATCAGGAATGCTACCGCGAAGTAGGCAGTCAGGGCGTCAGCTACACGACGGGGGTTCCTGCCATGTGCGGTGCGCTCATGATGCTTACGGGTAAATGGCAGAAGCCCGGTGTATATACGGTCGATGAACTGGATCCGGATCCGTTCCTCGATGCATTGGACAAATATGGCCTTCCCCGCAGCATTGATGAAAAACCGGTACTGGTACCGTGATGGAAGACATGGTATATACGCCGCCGTTCCGCTTCCTATCTGAAAGTACGCCGGAGGAATTGTTTGGCCGGCTGCCGACGCCGTGCTATATCCTGGAGGAAAAGGCTCTGCGGCATAATGGGGAAATACTGGCAGGACTGGCAAAACGTACGGGGTGCCGGATCCTGCTGGCTCAGAAAGCCTTTTCCAATTACGACCTGTACCCGGTTTTAGAGTCCTATCTGGCCGGGACAGAGGCGAGCGGTCTGTATGAAGCGCGGCTGGGAGCAGAGAAGATGCCCGGAAAGGAAGTGCATGTGTTTTCGGCGGCCTACCGGGATGACCAGTTTGTCGAACTGCTGCACTATGCTGACCACATCGTGTTTAATTCGCCGGGACAGCTCATGCGGTTCGGTCGGCAGGCAAAAGTAGCTGGCCGGAGCATCGGACTTCGAATCAATCCCGAGTGGTCTACGCAGGATGGGCACGACATCTATGATCCCTGTGCTCCCGGCAGCCGCCTGGGAACGACACGGGAGCAATGGAATGCCCTGATGACAGAGGAGTGGAAGTCGCTCATCGATGGTCTCCATTTCCATACCTTGTGTGAACAGGATGCCGATGATCTGGCTACGACGCTTCAGGCCGTAGAAACGACATTCGGCGATATCCTGCCGCAGATGAAATGGCTGAATATGGGTGGCGGCCATCATATCACCCGCCCGGGATACCACATGGATATATTGGAAGACTGCATCGGGACAGCACAGCAGAAATGGGGCGTCCAGGTCTACCTTGAACCGGGTGAAGCCTGTGCTCTCCACGCAGGATACCTGGCGACGCGTGTTCTCGATGTGCTGACCAATGGCAATACAAAGATTGCTATTGTCGATACCAGTGCGGCCTGCCATATGCCGGATGTACTGGAAATGCCATACCGGCCACCCCTGTATGGCAGTAAAGAGGCGGGGGAACTGCCCTATACGTACCGCCTGGGAGGGCCGACCTGCCTGTCTGGCGATGTCATTGGGGAGTATAGTTTTGACAGACCGCTCGAAGCAGGTGATCTGCTTCTCTTTGGTGATATGGCTATTTATACGACCTGTAAAACCAATACATTCAATGGAATGCCCCTGCCGGACCTCTACGTCCGCCATGAAACGGGCATCATAGAAGAATTGTGTCACTTCGGATATGATGATTTCCGATATCGTCTGGGAAAATAGGAACAAAAAAGCGCTGTCTCATGAAGACAGCGCTTTTTTGATTTCAATCAGATAGCAACTTGCTGGACAGGTTGTTTTGAAGAGGCGTATCCAGATGAAGTATCATTTTTTCCTGACTTTGGATGGGATCACCGGTACACAAGGCTTCATAGATGGCCTTGTGTTCTTTCAGGGTCCGCTCTATGACGCCTTCCTTGCGCAGGGATACGAGAGAAAAATCATTACTGCGGACACGGTTATTTTTGATAATATGATAAAAATGTTTGTTTTTTGTCGAAGAAATAATGATGTTATGAAACTCTATATCAAGGATACAATATTCATCAGCTGACTGATGACCGTACACGGCTTTTTCCTGGAGTTTCAGATTTTTCTCGAGCATGGCCATTTCACTGCGGGACGGATCCGAGGCATAGCAGGATGCCAGAAAGGCTGCACAATACCCCTCGATGGCGCAGCGCAGCTGGTAGAGTTCGATGATTTCCCGGCGGGTCACTTCGTGGAGCTGGAATCCCCGGCTGGGAAGGACATCGACGAGGTTTTCCTGGCTGAGACTCAAAAGTGCGTCGCGGACCGGAGTACGCGACATATTCAATGAGGCTGTGATGGCTGCCAGAGAATAGATTTTCCCCTTTTCAAAGGCTCCGTCCATAATCTGGTTTTTTAAATATTCATAAGCTTTATCTTGCAATGATTTGCGCGACTGCATGACATCACATCCTTTGGTTTTTTACGTCTACCCTTTTTATTATATACTTACAAGCCGTCTATTTCCAATAGGATGGTTAAAACTATTTTGTATAACAAAATAACGAACAATGATATTTTAGCAATATAACTATTATTGACAAACATAACTGGAAGATTATAATAATAGTATACCGGTATACCGGTATATCGGTATACCGGATGCACGTAATTAAGAAATTCTAGAATAGTGTTTTAGAGAGGAGAGAGTACTATGTTCAGGTTCATGCACACCAAACTCCCGGAATTTATCAAGAAAATGTATGTCGCTGTCCACGACGTGGATGACACGAAGACGATGGAAATCCATGGTCTGGAAAGTCTGCACAGTGCCAAGATGCAGTCACTGCGTACAGGCCGTATTGAAGAAGCAGTCCATGAAATCGCTGGCCGGGATGATGTACAGCATGTAGAAGTCCTCGTACTGCCCCGTGTTCCCGAAACGATGCATACTGTTCTTATCAAGGGCAAGGACGAAAACGGCAAGACGACGAAGATTATCATGGAAGTCATCAATATCATTCATCCTACAGAAGAAACAGAATTTGACGGCTGCACGGATATTGAAGACAGAAGACCGAAACTGGGTCTGCACTAAGGAGGCGCATACATCATGAAATATAAAGTTCTGCCCGGTGGGGATATTGATAATAAGATTATACCTGTATCGGTTGTATTTCTCGATGTCAAAGAAATTGAAAAGAGTGGTCTTTCCCAGGATGATGCTATCCGCAAGGTAGCTTCTACGATTGAAGGGCCGGCTGCTATCAATATATTTGATATGGATGCCGTGACGACAACCAGTGACGGCATTGTCGTCGAAGGGGCTATCGTCCGCATGGGGGCTTCCGATAATGGCAAAGTCAATAATGAATTCGGCATCCTGCCCATGCAGGAAATCACCCTCTCCGATGAACTCGTAGAAAAGGAACCCCATCTGAAACAATGGAAGAAATTATTCCCGGAAAAGAAAATGTTCCGTGGCCCGAACCCGAAAGACAAGAAGATTCCTGTCCATAATGTCGTCATTACCGGCCGGGCTTCCAACAACAATTCCGCAACGGAAATGATGAATATCATCACTATGGATGAAGTCCTGTTCCCGATTCTGGGCCAGCTCGAATGTATGCATCACGGTGACGTCCTCGTCGGTCTGACCGGTCAGGTCATTTCTGTCGGCATCGGTATGACCGTCGCTGAAATGTACGGTCGTGTATTCCCGCATCCGCAGTTTGAAGCCGGCGATACGGCTCATGGTTCCGGTGCCTATGCCAAGACGCTGAAACAGTATATTCCCTGCATCGTCTGCGATAAGAAGGTCATTGCCCGTCTGACTATCCGCGCTCTCCAGTGCGGCTGCGTACCGGCCCGTGATATTGGCTGCTCGCCTGTCGTCCTGTCTATTGCCCGCGCTATGGGTACACCCATCGACTTTGACCGCATTACACCGGCCGCCCAGGCAGAACTGGACAGCATCGGCTGCACGCGGGAATGGATGAAACAGACGTCCCATATGACGGCAGATGAAGTCATCGCCCATGCCGATGAAATCCTGCCAGGCGTGGAACAGGCCAAAAAGTATCATGCCGATGATCTGCTGGTAGAAAAAGAAATCTGATAGAAACAGGGGATTTGCCATGGCTGATGAAAATATTATTGTCTATACGGATAAGACCGTTGTCAAAGTACAGGGACTCGATGTCAAAGGACTGGACACGCGGGCACTGGAAAAAATCCTGATGGATAAATTCCATTCTGTCGTCCGGGTCATTGGTGTAACCGGTTCATCCATCGATATGGATATCTACGGTATTGATCCGGAACAGATACAGAAAGACGAACATGGTCTGATACAGGCTATTTCGACGACAGAAGGAGTTACGGCGACGGAACTGGCGAAACTGGCAGGAGCGGAAAAAATCGTGCCTGTCGATATCAACCATATTCCCCAGCGTGACCACGACTACTGTGCCCGGGAAAGGTGGCTTCATCATGATTGATACGGCGACGATTATTCCCACCGGCGATGAAATCAAAGCGGGTATCGTCTTTGATACCGATAGTGCTGCCGTCGTGCAGCAGCTGGTGCGCTACAATCCGGAAATGCAGATTACCCGTATTGCGCCGGTGACAGATGAAGAAGATAAAATCGAACAGGCCATCCGCAAGGCTGCAGCCGTATCGGATCTGGTCGTGCTTATCGGGGGGAGCGGTGGAGGACACCGTTACAGTTCTACGCTGGGAAAAGATTTTACCCACACAGCACTGGAAGCGATGCTGTCGCCCAGTGCCAGCCGGCAGCTCTTTGGCAAGAACGGTCATTTGTGGAGCTGCCTGGTATGTGGCAGATTGGGTGATGCACTGGTTCTGAACCTGCCAGGTCCGTTTGTCGAAGCCAGCGCAGCGATTGAAGCATTCGTGAAAAATGCCGCATCAGACAATCTGGAAACCATCAATGCAGCCATGGCGGAGGCTGTGAGAAAGCAGTATCCCTGATGAATGATTACAGGGTACGACTCTATAGAACCTGCCTGTATCAGGTACCGGCGGCTGTCGGCGTCTGGTGCAGGGCAGAGGACCTGGATGGCGTTGATGGACAAATCAGGCAGAGTCTGACGGCATATCAGGGGGAAGACGTACGATGTATTACAGATCCTGTAGCACTTGACCAGTATCTGGCAGATTATGTGACCTGGCTCTGCCCGCTCGCTGTTCTGGCAGCGGCCGCCAATATAGCGGCCTGGCAGAATGGGCCACGGACAGGCGGTATTATCGGATCCCTGGGGGGAGAAGCCCATGTCATCGATGAACATATGGCGGAAATCCTCCCACAGGTCTGGTGCCTGTCGTATGCAGGAGGACCGGGACTGTTATTGCAGGGAAGCCGGCAGGCGGCCTGGAAAATGCGGGAGTACCTGGAATACCCGGGACAACAGTTTACCTGGGATGATGTGCGGCTGCATCTGAAACAGCAATCTGTTTCTGCTTACTTGTACGTTACCGATGGCAGTGGCGGAGAAGGCATACTGGCCTGTGGTGATGAACAAAAAGAAGAACGGATTTGTTTATCTGATAACATCATATCGTTATAAATAATAACTATATGATTTAAACTGAAACGTATGCAAGACAAATTGTTCGTGATGATCGTGAAGAAAGAGAGATGAAACGTGACATGTTAGATTTGAAAAAGCAGGAACTGCCTCATCTCATACGGGTACGGCAGCACTTCCCGACAGACTGCATCAGTGACATTCCCGCTGCGGTACGGCAGGAACTGGATAAACTGACGCTGGATGACAAATTGCGCGATAAACAGATTGCCATTACGGCTGGCAGCCGGGGGATTGCCAATATTGCAACTATTATCCGCAGTATTGCTGACTATGTCAAGGCAAAAGGGGGACATCCATTCATTGTCCCTGCCATGGGAAGCCATGGCGGTGCGACAGCCCAGGGGCAGATTGACGTACTGAAAGGATATGGCATTACGGAAGAAACGATGGACTGCCCTATCCGTTCGTCCATGGAAACGGTATATCTGGGAGAAACGGAAAATGGCGCTCCTGTATATTTCGATAAAAATGCTTATGAATCGGATGGAGTCATTGTCTGCAACCGGGTTAAACCGCATACGGATTTTTCGGCTCCCAATGAAAGCGGCATCGTCAAAATGATAGCCATCGGCCTCGGGAAAAAAGATGGCTGTTCGGCCATGCATGCCCACGGTCTGGCCCAGTCCATTGCCCAGTCCTGCAAGGTGTCGCTGCAGAAAGCGCCCATTCTCTGCGGCCTGGCCATCGTTGAAAATTCCAATGATCAGACATACCTCCTCCAGGGTGTGCCTGTAGAAACGTATATTGAAACTGATGCGAAACTCCAGCTTCTGGCCCGCAGTCTCGTGCCACATCTGCCAGGCAGCCAGTACGATCTGGTTGTCGTCAAGGAAATAGGAAAGATTTACAGCGGGACCGGGATGGATACGAAAGTCATCGGACGTATCCGCGTGCGCGGTGTAGAAGAACCGGAAAGCCCGGATATCCATATGCTCGTCGCTCTCCGCATGAATGAACATTCCTATGGAAATGCCCTGGGTATCGGTCTTGCCGACATAACGACGAAAGGTCTGGTCAGCCAGATAGACCGGGAATCCATGTATTCCAACCTCATTCCTACGACCTATCTCGAACGGGGCAAGATCCCTGTGTACTTCGATACGGAAGAAGAAGCTATCAGTCAGGCCTATGCATTGGCCAATCCCGGACCGGATGGACGCATTGCTATCATAGAAAACACACTTCATGTTCAGGAACTGCTCGTGTCGGCTCAGATAGTCAAAGAAAATCCGGAACTGGAAATGTTGGAAGACGATGTGCCTGTCGTGTACACGTCGGACGGAATGCTCAATGTGTAACGAATATAGACTGACCTGATTCATCTATCCACTGGAGGTGTCATATCATGAATGATGGGAAACAGATTTCGAAAGTAAATGTCGTAGGGGCATTGTCCATTGCGGCGTTGATGTTCAGTAGTTATGTAGGACCGGGATTTGCCGCAGGGACGCAGACCGTAGCCTATTATCTGAAAGCCGGTTCGGCAGGTGTCATCTGGGGGCCGCTTCTGGTCGGTATCCTGACTTTTATCTGGTGCTGGCTGACCTTTGAATTCAACCGTATTTACAAACCGAAAGATTACCGGGAACAATCGGATATGATTTACAAAAATCCGGCTGTACGGCAGGTACTGGGGATTTTTAAGGATTTCTTTTCTCTGGTACAGATTTTCCTCGTAGCCGCCGGCATGATTTCCGGTGCCGCTATTATTCTGGAACAGACCTTTGGTATTCCTAATATGGTCGGGACCCTTCTCTTTGGCGTTTTCATGATTGGCTTTACGCTAAAGGGTGCTAATCTGGTCATGAAACTGGGCAACACGTTGACTATTCTGATCATTGCCATCATTATTTTCATTTTCTTCATCAGTATCGGTACATGCTGGCCGGCAGCGGACCAGTTCATCGAATCGGGCTCTACAGCTGCTGATTACGGTCTTACGACAGGCTATGCCTGGGTCATCGTTTTCTCGTCGATTATCCTCTTTACCTGTGGCGCCAATGCGGCTGTTCCTTCCTGCCTTGTGACAATCCGCAGCAAGAAAGATACCTTCCTGGCAGCTCTGGGTACGGCGATTCTCTGTGGCGGCGGTACCATGCTCTGCACTATTCTGTTTGCCGCCGGCATGCCTCATATCACGAAAGAAAGCATCCCTATGCTGTATCTCCTTCACGATATCGTTCATTCTGCTGACTGGACACGGTATCTGTATGTTGCCATTGCCGTTTCCGCTATGCTGAGTACCGGCGTAGGCCTGTTATTCGGCATCAGCGAACGATTCCAGTTGTTGTCGGCCCGCCACAATATCATGGCCAATAAAACGGCGTTCTATCGCCGCGCTGTCATCGGTGTCATCGTCACCCTCATCAGTGTCGCATTCAGCCGCCTGGGCATCCTGACGATAGTCGCCAAAGGTTATGTCGCTTTTACACTCGTTTCGGCACCGTTCCTGATTTATATCCTTTTCCTGGCCGTTCCCTGGAGAATGTATAAAGACAAACAGGATGGAACCTATCCGGAACAGAAATAACGTCGTATATGCATAGTTTATACTATAATAGTAAGGGAGGAAGTCACTATGCCGTCACTTCACATTGAATTTTACTCAGATGTTTTACGCATTGATACGGGAATCGAAGTTATTTATCCGCAGAACTGTACCCGCACGCCGGAACCTCTGCGGGATGTCATCAAACCGCCATTCCCTGTACTGTATCTCCTCCATGGCATCATGCGTGACCAGACAGGCTGGATCCGTTTCACCAATGTGGAACAATACGTCATGGATATGGGCCTCGTCGTCGTCATGCCTACGACGGGCCGTGGCCATTATATCAACCAGCCCCATGGATACCGGTACTTTGATTACATTACCCAGGAACTGCCGAAGGTTATCGGCAATATGTTCCAGGTATCGCAGAAACGGGAAGACACATTCATTGCCGGACTGTCCATGGGTGGATATGGCGCACTCCATGCAGCAGCCCTCTGCCCGGACCAGTATGCCGCAGCAGCCAGTCTGTCTGGTGTCGTAGATATCGGAGTTATGTATGAATCGAAGGAGCTCTATTCGGATGCAGAACGTCTCATGACCTTTGATAATAAAGATCCCCGTGGCGGTGAAAATGACCTGGTCGTAGAATTCCAGAATGCCGTCAAAGCCGGTAAGAAACTGCCGAAGATGGTATGTGCCGTAGGCAATCAGGATTTCCTCCATGATTATAATATTGCTTTTTATGACAAGGTAAAAAATCTGGCAGATATTGAACTGTGGACGGAAGATGGCGATCATACGTGGGACTTCTGGGACCGCAACATCAAACGAGTCCTTCAGTGGCTGCCTATCAAGCAGCGTCTCGATGATTACAAACCGCAGTTTGTCGTAAAATAAAAAGGAAAGGGTGAGCAGCATGAGCCGGAATGATGGAACAAAAAAAGGAATCGTCTTGTTTGGCGGGACCTTCAATCCCATTCATCAGGGACATATCCGGCTCTGCTGCAGTGCCTGGAAGGCGGTTCATCCACGTCTCGTCGTTCTCATGCCGACCCAGCCATTCTATAAAGAACTGAATACGGAGGCGTCGCAGCGCATTGAAATGTGCCAGCGGGCAGTGGAAAATCTGCCATTTCCCGTAGCTGTCGATGGTTATGAAATACAGCAGGGGAGTTCCTGCCGGACCTATGATACGCTTTGCGCGATGAAACAGAAATTTCCCGACGATCCGCTGTACCTGCTCATGGGCTCGGATACGTTCCTTTCCTTCAGTTACTGGTATCGATGGCAGGAATGCGGCAGGATGGCAGGTCTTCTTGTGGGAATGCGCAAAAGTGATGACCGTGAGCAGATAGAAATGGTAAAAAGCCTGGTGGAACAAGATGGCGTTTCGGTGCGGCTGCTGGATCATCAGGCCGATGATATTTCATCCCATGATATCCGTCAGCATCAGGAAAAACAGAGAGATGAACTGGCACCGGCTGTCTATACGTACATCCGGGAACACCATCTCTATGGAAACGATGCAGAGCGATGAAAACGGTGTAAAGTGAGTTATCACGATTATTTGTGGTAACTCACTTTTTTTATAGCAAAATAGGGTGAAGTACACTTTACGCTATAAAAAAACGACCTGCCGCAATGCAGCAGGTCGTTGATGATTCACTATATAGATTATTTTGCGAAGTAGCGGGCGAGGAGACCATCGAATACACGGCCATGACGAGCTTCGTCTTTTGCCATTTCATGAACGGTGTCATGGATAGCATCATAACCGAGCTGTTTAGCCAGCGTTGCGATTTCTTTCTTGCCAGCGCAGGCACCCTGTTCAGCGAGGGCACGCATTTCGAGGTTTTCTTTGGTATCAGCCGTTACGACTTCGCCGAGGAGTTCAGCAAATTTAGCAGCGTGTTCGGCTTCTTCAAAAGCGATGCGTTTGTAAGCTTCAGCAACTTCCGGATAACCCTGGCGGTCAGCGACACGGCTCATAGCAAGGTACATGCCGACTTCAGAACATTCACCAGTGAAGTTGAGGCGGAGACCTTCAACGACTTTTTCATCGAGGCCTTTGGCAACGCCTACCTGATGTTCATCAGCATAAGTTTTCGGGCCTTCCGGAACGAGAGAGAATTTTTCTTTCGGAGCGCCACACTGAGGACACTTTTCCGGAGCATCGTTACCTTCAAAAACATAACCGCAAACGCCGCATACAAATTTTTTCATGATTGTTACCTCCTGATAGTATGAAACATAATTTAATAATGATAAAATCTTTACTGGTTCGTAATAAATAATCATTATTTATTACGAACACATTATAGCAGGTTACTGGAATAATTGCAAGAGTTAATCTTCTTTTGTACTCCAGGTTTTCCATTCTTCCATCCAGTTTTTCAAGGCTTTCTGAGGAAGAGTATAATCACAGAGAGTTGATTTAAGAGCTTTTCTCAGTTCAGCTTCTTTTTCTCCCAGGGGATAAATGGACTTATATTCATCATATACATCCCAGAAATCGCGCATGTGGAGATTGGCATAGGTACTGCCGTAGATCTTGAAGCACGTATCGCACAAGGTGATAAACACGGCTTCTTCGTCGTGCTGATTGGCGTCATCAAGGCCGCAGCAGCGGGTGTAGAGACGGATTTTGTTGCCGAAAAGACGACGCAGATAATCATACACATCAGAAACCATCGTAGGCTGTAACTGCAGGAGCTGACAGCCAGGAGCAAAATAAATAGGGTACTGGGCAATGTTGTCGAACGTATCCATAATTGACACCTCTTTTTAATTAATATTTTTTATTTGTTATTTACAAATATTATAGCACGAATCACTAGGATTTGCAATAAGCGTTACGTGTTTCTCCGTAAAATTTAGGGTAAAAAGTCAGGAATAGATTATTGAGGCGAAAATATATGTTAGTAGAGTTAGAATTTACTAGTCATGTATATTATCGTTATTACTCAATCATTATGAATTATATGCATTTATTATTTAGAAGAAGAAATGATATATTTCTTACAAAAATATTTTTTTTACAATTATCAAATGTGTAAAATAGTGCATGAACAGTTGTAAAATGATGAACAAAACTACACAATAATATTTCAAATAGATATACAATACGTAGGGTTTACGTTTAACGTATATTTTTGTCAACATATGACAATAGGCAAACAATGATGAACAATAGTGAACGTAATGAACAAAAATAAACAATGAATAAATTAGATAGAGTTTTACAAAAAGGCATGTTAGACATAAAATACGGGCATGGAACGGCACAACATTCACTCATGTAATACTCACTAAGTTTTGTGCCATATTTTTTAGAAAAGAGGTTATTCATAATGGGTAAAGGTATTTTGGATGGAATTGTGGTTCTGGATTTGACCCGTGTATTAGCTGGTCCGTATTGTGGAATGTTCTTGGCTGATATGGGAGCCACCGTTATTAAAGTTGAACGTCCGGGGAAAGGCGATGACAGCCGGGCTTTTGGACCGTTCCTTAACGAACAGAGCTGTTACTATATGAATCTGAATCGTAATAAATATGGCGTTACCTTAAATTTAAAAGCTCCGGAAGGTAAAGAAATCTTTAAAAAGATGGTTGCTAAGGCCGATGTTGTCATTGAAAACTATCGTCCCGGTACTATGAAAAAACTGGGTCTTGATTATGAAGTTTTAAAGAAAATCAATCCTCGTATTGTTTACGGTGCCTGCTCCGGTTTTGGCCAATATGGCCCTTACAGTCAGCGTCCTGGCTACGATATCATTGGACAAGCTATGGGTGGTCTTATGAGCGTAACCGGCTGGCCCGGAGGTGAACCGACACGCTGTGGCACTGCGATGGGTGATGTCCTTGGTGGTCTTAGCTTAACGGTAGGCGTTCTTGGTGCAATTGTTCATCAGATTAAAACGGGAGAAGGACAGATGGTCGATGTTTCCCTTGTTGACTCTGTTGTTTCTTCCTTGGAAATCATTACACAGATTTATCTGGCTACAGGCCGTATTCCTGAACGTATCGGGAATCGTTATGAATCTACATATCCTTATGATTCTTTCAAAGCAAAAGATGGCAGTGTAATTATAGGCTGTGGCAATGATAAACTTTGGAAATTGATGGCTACTGAAATGGGTCAGCCTGAACTCATTGATGATCCTGATTATAAAGCTGTTAAAGACCGTGTAGCTCACCATGAACAGTTGAAGGTAATCGTAGAAAACTGGACAAAAGATCAGACTGTTGACCAGGTCGCAGATCGTCTGACAAAAGCTGGTGTTCCCTCCTGCCCGATTATGACGATTGACAAGATTGTTAAAGATCCGCATATCGTGGGAGCACGTAAAATGTTCGTCGATGTGGAACATCCGGTAGCAGGTCATACGACATTAACGGGTGATCAGATTAAATTCAGTGATTGGGAACAACAGGTTCGTATGCCAGCACCTGTTCTGGGACAACACAACGAAGAAGTATATAGCAAATTCATTGGTTTGACGAAAGATCAAATCGAAGATCTCAAGGAAAAGAAAGTACTCTAAGAGTCAGTATATCCAAGGGCTGCTACTATAATACAGCAGCCCGATGGATACTAGAATATATAGAAAGAAGGTTTATTCATGTCCAAGGTAAGAATTTGTGAAGTCGGTCCCCGCGATGGCTTTCAAAATATTAAAGATTATATCCCTGTAGAAGATAAATTACATATTATTGATGGGCTGATTCAGTCTGGCGTCACGTATATGGAAGTAACATCTTTCGTTTCTCCTAAAGCCATCCCTCAGTTAAAGGATGCCAAAGAAATCGTCGGAATCTGCTTGAAAAAATATCCTGACGTTGAATTTATGGCATTGATTCCTAACCTGAGAGGTGCTCAGACTGCTGTTGAAACGGGAATAAAAAAAGTTGCTTATGTTGTCTCACTGAGTGCTAGTCATAATAAAGCAAATATTAACCGGACTCATGAACAGTCTTATAATGCATTGAAAGAAATTATGGAAACATATCCTCAACTCGACATTTGCGTTGATCTTGCTACTGCGTTTGGCTGTCCGTTTGAAGGGAAATTCCCGACAAGCCGTGTCGTTGAATTTTTGAAAGACTATGTTGATCTCGGTGTTAAAGAAGTATGCCTCTGTGATACCATCGGTATTGCAAATCCAGCTCAGGTGCGTGAAACCTTAAAAGCATTACAAATCGCTTATCCACAACTTAAATTAGCTGTCCATATTCATGATACGCGTGGTATGGGGCTGGCTTGTACATTGGCAGCTATCGAAATGGGCGTAACTGACGTTCAGTCTACACTTGGCGGTCTTGGTGGTTGCCCATTTGCTCCAGGCGCTTCGGGTAATCTGGCAACAGAAGATCTGGTTTATATGCTTAATGAAATGGGTTTTGATACAGGTATCGATTTTGAAAAAATTTTAAATCTGGCTAAAGAAGAAATAAAATTGATTCCGTCTGGCGTCTATAGTGGACATCATATTCATATCGATAAAACGTCTAAATGTTTCCGATAGGAGGGAGAATCCACTATGGACTTAAAAGTAGCATTGCTGCTTGTTCTGGTTGCTGTTATCGTTATTGGCTTTATCAGAAAAATTAATGTTGGCTTGCTGGCCATTGCAGCTGCTTCAATAGTGGCTTATGCTTCTGGCGCTTTTAAGGCAAAAGCCGTTATTTCTGGATTTAACTCATCATTATTTGTTACATTGATGGGTGTTACACTGTTATTTGGAGTTATCCAGTCCAATGGATGTCTGGATCTTCTTTTAAAAAAATTAGCTTATCTGTTCCGTAAACAGGTTTGGTTTATTCCAATTTTATTGCTGATAATTGGTTTTGCTTTCGCTGCTGTTGGGCCAGGCTGCGTACCTGCATTAGCTGTTGTTGTAGCGTTGGCAATCCCACTGGCAAAACATACAGGGTATAATCCACTGATGCTTATGCTGATTGGGGAAATGGGAACATTTTGTGGCCGTTTTACTGCAATTACGCCGGAAGGTATCCTTATTTCATCCATCATGACTCCGCAAGGGTATTCAGGAATAGCTTGGCCAATGATTAAAATTGTTTTACTGGGTGTCGCTATTCTTTCAATCATAGTATATATTTACTATGGCGGCTATAAAATCAAGACGGCAAAGAATGTAGAACAAATGACGAAAGGCGATTCTTTTACGTCTAAACAGTTAATCGCCATGGTCAGTATCCTTGTCATGCTTGTCGGTGTCATTGGATTGAAGATGAATGTTGGACTTGCATCGTTCATTGTGGCCGTTTTTCTTCTCCTCATTGGCATTGGTGATTCCAAGGTTGTTATGAAAGATTTGCCTTGGAATACGATGGTCATGGTTTGTGGTGTTGGTGTACTCATTACATTGATTATCAGTTCCGGAGGCATTGATTTGGTAGTAGAAGTTTTATCTTCTGCTATGACTGCTTCAACAGCAGCACCTATTATTGGCTTCGTGTCGGGCTGCCTTTCCTGGTTCTCTTCTGCTTTAGGTGTCGTATTCCCGACAGTAATGCCGCTCATCGGCGGTATTGCTCAGAATGTTCCTGGTTCATCTGTTGAAGAAATGGTTTCAGCTGTTGGAATTGCTGCATCTGTTGCAGGTCTTAGCCCTGCATCTACCGGTGGTGGGTTGATTATGGGGGCTTTTCAGGGAGATCCCGAATTGGCAAAAACGAAGAGTGCAGACCGTTTATTTATTGAATTGTTTGCCTGGTCGGTTTTCTGCGTTGTATTTCTGTCAATCCTGGCATTTACAGGCATTTATGGCCTCTTGATTTAATGATCTGTCATATGTATAAATGGAACGGGTTCACTACATGTTGCTGAACCCGTTTTTTATTACTGTTGGAATTGTTTTTAGAAGGTGATATGTATGAACTGGTTAGTAAAGTCCTGTATCTGTACCATGTTTCTGACTGGAACTTCCGTTCCCATTGTTTTCGCCAATGAAGCAACTCATCATGCTGTCGATATGGCATTGCCTGTATGGAGTATTATTCCTTTTGTTGCAATGCTTTTATCCATTGCTATTATCCCTCTTATTAGTGGTGATTGGTGGAGCAGGAACATGAAGTGGTTCTCTCTTGGTTGGTCACTGGTATTTCTTATACCGTTTTCTATTGTTTATAGTGTACATGAGGGGATATTTCGATTACTAGAGTCGGTGTTACTTGATTATATTCCTTTTATTGTCCTTTTATATGGATTGTTCGTCGTAGCTGGTGGTATTGTTTTTAAAGGAACTTTGGCAGGTACACCTAAAATCAATTCTTTGCTTTTACTTATTGGGACGGTTCTTGCCAGTTGGATTGGCACGACGGGGGCTGCAATGTTGCTAATACGCCCAGTCATTCGTGCAAATGCATGGCGTAAAACGAAATCTCATATTATGATTTTTCTTATTTTTCTGGTAGCTAACATGGGAGGATGCCTGACACCTCTTGGCGATCCACCTTTGTTTATGGGATTTCAGCGGGGCGTACCTTTTACATGGACATTCCATCTGCTGCCTATTTTATTGTTTAATATGGCATTGTTGTTTAGCATTTTTTATCTTTTAGATAATCATTTTTATAAAAAAGAAATTGCAGAAGGCCGATCTCCTGTTAAGGAGCCAATGAAAGAAACAAAAGAACACATTCATATTGAAGGTGCACAAAATCTTATTTTTATTGTTATGATTATTCTTGGTGTTGTTGCCAATGGCATTTTACCTGAATGGATTCCCTGTTTTTCAAATGGTGCAGGTATTCCAATTTTTGATGATATTGTGTTTCCTTTCGCAACGCTGGCAGAAATTATTATAATTTTAGCAGCGGCGTTTTTATCACTTAAAACAACATCAGCTCATACGCGTGAACTTAATGAATTTACGAATGGACCTATCATTGAAGTGGCTGTATTGTTTATCGGTATCTTTATTACTATGATTCCTGCTTTGATTCTCCTCAAAGTACATGGTGCTGAATTGGGAATCAATCAGCCTTGGCAAATGTTCTGGGCAGCGGGTGCCTTGTCATCATTCCTGGATAATACACCGACATATCTGGTGTTTTTACAGACTGCTGGTACACTTGGCGCAGTGCAGGGCATTTCTACATCCGTTGGGACTGTTTCTCAGGTTATGCTGGAAGCCATTTCTGCGGGTGCTGTTTTTATGGGGGCTAATACTTATATTGGAAATGCACCTAATTTTATGGTTAAATCTATTGCAGAAGAAAACAATATTAAAATGCCGAGTTTCTTCGGTTATATGGGATGGTCCTGTGCTATTTTGATTCCTACATTTTTTATCGATATGATGTTGTTTTTCTTTTAAGAAATAGGGAATTGAAATTTTATTAGCATATTGAAAAGGAGATGTCGATAAAGACGTCTCCTCTTCAATATGTTTTGATATAGATTTGTTTCCGCATATGTTACAATAAACTATATAGTAGAGTACGAGTGAATTTCTATACAGGAGTGTGAAAGATTGTACTATGAATCAGATATTATTTATCTCTCCTTCGGAACAAGGAGCGAATAAAGCACGGGATATCATATTCAGGCATCATATGAAAGTTGATGTATGGGTTGGTTCTTGGGAAAATGCAAGAAATTATGCAGAACAGGCTATTAAACAAGGGGTAAAAGTTATTATTAGTCGTGGCGGTACAGCTGCTTTATTGCGACACTCTTTAGATACAGCAATTATTAAAGTGCGTTTTACTAGTGCCGCTTATCTGGAAGCATTTGAACGCCTGCGCAGTGTTGAAGGGAAGATTGCTTTTTTTGTGCTGGATACGATGCCAAGTTTTATTTCTCATTTCTGCAAGCTTCTTAACATTGATGCTTGTTATTATTCATATACAGGAGATAAAGATGTAGAAGAAGCTGTAAAAAAAGCAAAAGCAGATGGATGCCATTTTGGTGTAGGCGGTGTTTTAGCAAAAAATTATGCCCGTTTATATGATTTTAGTTATTATACACTGGAAAATACAGAAGATGAAATTGAATTAGCCCTTGACTCTGCCCAACAAACGTTATCGTCTATCATCCAAGAAGAAAAACATCACCGGGAACTACAATTAAAACTAGAGCAATACGAAGCAGTGTTAAATTATACTCATGACGGTATTTTAGCTATTAATAAAGAAGGCAATATCGTTGTCGTCAATAGACAGGCTGAAGAAATACTTCCGTTAAAAAATAAACCATATGAAGGAAAATATATTGAAGAAGTCTTTCCGTCATCTAAACTCTCATCTGTTTTACGAACTGGAGAAAAAGAAATGGATGAATTGATGAAGACTGGAAATGTTGTCATTAATACAAATCGTATTCCTATTATGGTTAATGGCAAAATAGAAGGGGTAGTAGCGACATTTAAAGATGTCGATTCTATTCGCAATAGTGAACAGAAAATACGTACCAATCTTCATAAACGAGGAATGGTAGCACGTTATCGTTTTTCGGATATTGTTGGTGAATCTAAAGTCATGAAACGGGCTATTTATATGGCAAAAAGCTTTGCTAAATATGATGCCAATATTTTGATTCAAGGAGAAATTGGTACAGGAAAAGAAATGTTTGCTCATGCTATTCATCATGAAAGCCAGAGACGCAATCACCCATTTCTGGCGGTAAATTGTTCTAATATCTCAGCGGATCGGTTGACCAGGCAACTCTTGGGACGGGAAAAAGAGGGTGAGTTATTTGGATCTCCAGAATCACAGGAAGGCGCTTTCGAATTAGCTCATGGCGGCACTTTGTTTTTAGATAAAATTGATGAAGCTCCATTGGAAGCGCAGTCGGACATACTGCGTATTCTTGAAGATAATGAAGTTTGTCGTATCAATGGACGTCATACCATATCAGTTGATGTACGGATTATTGCTTCTGCCGGGAATGGTTTGCAAAAAAAAATGCAAATAGGCGACTTTCTTGAAGAATTATATTATAAAATCAGCGTTCTTTCATTGGAAATTCCGCCTCTTCGTAATAGAGAGGCGGATTATCTGCTCCTCAGTGAGAACTTATTTCACCGGTATTTTGGTTCTGAATATTATATGTATGAAAGTAAAATCAGAAAAATTGAAGAGTATATGCAAAATTATATCTGGAAGGGGAATATCCGGGAGCTACAAAATTTTGTCCAGCGTGTAAGTGTTTTATTGAAGAATGCGATGCCTGTTGATGAAATTATGCTGACTATGCCGGAAAACAGCATGATGAATGATACCAGTATAGACGTTAAAATGAATAAATGGTCCCGAGCTCATGTAGTTGATGCATTGACTGCCAGCAAGTTGAATATTACAAAAGCTGCACGCATGTTAGGCTGCAGTCGCGGTACACTGTACAAAAAAATGAATGAATTAAATATTAAAATATCAAATATTGAATAAATAAATTGATACATCTCTATCATAAATTATTTTTCTTTTTTATATAAGTGTCTGTATTGTAGGCATAGAAAAAATACTATACAATGAAAGAGCTTGTAATAGTAACTGTATTTTATGAGGAGATATAGTGTGAAGAAGTTAGGGCTGAGTTCACAGATTTTTTTAGGATTGGCGCTGGGAGCGCTCGTGGGATATGTATTTCCTGATATAGCGGGGCATTTGAAGCCATTAGGTGATGCGTTCCTGCGGATGATCAAGATGATTGTCGTACCGCTTATTTTCAGCACCCTCGTTATGGGGATTGCCGGTACCGGCGATTTTAAGAAACTGGGCCGTCTGGGTGGCAAAGCGATTATATGGTTTGAATTCGCTACGACCATTGCCCTGGCTATCGGGCTGTTTGTCATGAATGTGACCGAACCGGGTGTAGGCGTGCCTTTATCGGCGGCGGTTGGAACGGAAGAAGCAGCTGCTGCCGGCCAGCACAGCATCGATATGGTGCAGTATGTACTGCATATTATCCCTACGAACATCGTCGATGCAGCGGCACGGCAGGATATGCTCCAGATCATTTTCTTTGCCTGTTTCTTTGGTGTCGCCGTCGCCCATATTGGCGAAAAAGGGGCGCTGATTGTCAGCTTCTGTCAGAGCGTGGCGGAATCCATGTTCAAAGTGACTAACTACGTCATGCACTTTGCTCCTCTGGGAGTTTTTGCCATGATAGCCTATACGGTTGGTAGTTATGGCATTGCCATGCTGATTCCGCTGGGAAAATTGATTCTTTCTGTCGCCGGGGCCACGGCCTTATTTATTACCGTCATTGCCAGTCTGGCCAGTTTGTTTACAAAAATCAATTTTTTCCACCTGATTCTGGCTCTGAAAGACATTCTATTCCTTGCCTTTTCTACTGCCAGTAGTGAAGCCGCCCTGCCAGGTGCCATGAAGCGCCTTCACCGTCTGGGCGTACCGGAAGCGACGGTAACCTTCGTCATGCCGACGGGATACTCCTTTAACCTCGATGGCTCCACGTTGTACAGCTCGGCAGGAATCCTGTTCATCGCCCAGCTCTATGGTATCGCCATGCCTATCGAACAACAACTGCTGGTCATGGTAACACTCATGCTTTCCACAAAAGGCATTGCAGGCGTACCCGGTGCGGGCATTATCGTCGTCGCCGCGACAGCTGCCGCCTTCAACCTGCCTACAGAAGGCGTGGCAATCCTGCTGGGAATCGACCGCATCCTGGATATGATCCGGACCATCTGTAACGTATGCGGCAACTGCATGGCAACAGTCGTCGTATCCTGCTGGGAAAAAGAACTGGATCATACGCGCTTTAATATGTTATATAAAGAATATAGGGAAGGGAAGTAAAAGAATACAGAACTCCGATTTCGGCATTCATAGTTGAAATCGGAGTTCTTTTATTAAGATTAACTAATTTTTGGTTTATTTATCAGGCGGCGTATTACGGAATATTCTAAACGATGGATCGATGGTTCCTATGCCCATATAGCGGGCTTTGTAATCTCTTAATAACTCTCTGAATTTATTCCTCAGGAAAAATAAGGATAACAGGTTAAATCCCACGGGAAATACAAGTGTGATGTTTACCAGAGTCCAGAATAAATCAGGACCGTTTCCTGTCAATACGATGGACGATACGATAATGATATTAGGCAGAGGATACAGATATTTCAGGAGCGTAGTCATGTGGTCACGGACATGAGGATGATTTTTAAAGACAAATTGAATGATAGAGACATAATAGGTGAACCAGCCTGTCGTTGTTGTCAGGCCGAATAAGACTGCTACAAGACCAATTAATACGACACCAGGATAGCCGTATACACTGTTATAAGCCATGATAGTCAACGTGGCACCGAACTGTCCGGAGTCCCAGACTCCCGTTACCAATACGGACAGGGCCGTTATGGTGCTGATGACAATGGTATTGATGAAGACATCGAAACTGCCCCAGAGTCCTTGTCTGACAGGATGGATTGTATCAGCCGAACCATAAATAAGCGGACTGGATCCCTGACCTGCTTCATTTGAATTGATGGATCTGGCTAATCCGTCATTTATGGTCTGAATAATCGTAGCTCCGGCAAAACCACCGATAGGTGCCGTATCGGAAAAGGCACAAGTGAAGATTTGATAAAAAGCATGGGGGACTTGTTCTATATTGGCAAAGATAACGCCAAGACCGAAAAGGATGAAAAGTACGCACATAAATGGGACAACCCGGATAGCAAAGGAGGCAACCCGGGGCACTCCTTTAAAAATAATATAAAATAATGCGGCAGAGTAGATCAGTGTTACGATAATCATGTTGAAGCCAAAGGAACGGTTCAGTATTTCAGCAATTGTAAAAACCTGCGAGCCACCGAGAAACTGAGCGACGAATCCAAATGAAAAAAGGAATGCCAGATATTTCGCTATGGTTGGGAAGTGCATATCTTTTCCAATGCCGTCTGCGATGAAATATACACTGCCACCGTAGTATTCCCCTTTCTCATTTTTATAGCGATAATAACAACCCAGAGAGGTTTCTGCACACTTGATAATCATACCGAGTACGGCCCAGACCCACATCCAGAAAATCGCCCCCGGACCGCCGGTAGCAACAGCCGTTGCGACACCTCCGATAGCCGTACAGCCAACGGCACCGCCTATAGCAATGCATCCGGCTTCAATAGGGGAAACGGTCCCTTCTCTTTTGGAAAAGGTTTCTTTTGATTCAGGACTCCAGAGGGAACAGATTGTGTGTTTGATGATATGATAGAAGTGAAAAATAGGAAAACATCGACTTGCATACATGAAATAAATACCAATAGAAATAATAAAAATAATAAAGGGCCATCCCCAGAGAAAGGCATTTATTCCGGTGATAATATTGTATAGCATATCGTAACCTCCCGGGTTATTCATGCTTTTGGCAATAATACGCGTTTATGCCTGCATAAATAATAAAAATCATTGATACTAAAAATGAAAAATATATATGATATTTTCGCATACTACAGGCTGCAAAGAAGCAGGGTTATAACGTTTTATTTTAAATAATTGTTATAACCCCGCTGCTGTTACAGAGAGCGCTTTTTATTTATATGCAATTTCTAATGCATTCAGGAAATCATTGACTAAATCATCTGTTTCTTCTATACCGCAGGAAATACGGAGGAGTCCATCGGTAATACCCATTTTAAGGCGTTCTTCCCGTGGTACATCATAATGGGAAGACATGACCGGATACGATAAGGTCGTCCGGTAGCCACCTAATGTCATGGCATAATGAGCAAAACTCAGAGCCCACATAAATTTATTCATCTTATCGCGGTCTTCCGGGAGTTCGATGCTCAGCATGCCACCAAAGCCATTAAACTGTTTAGCGGCTAATTCATGCTGCGGATGATTGGGAAGGCTGGGATGATTTACTTTTAATACATATGGGCTGGCATCCAGGGCTTTGGCCAATGCTGTAGCGTTCTTGGCCTGTTGACGGACACGAAGCTGGATAGTACGGAATCCCCGGGATACGAGCCAGCTTGAAAATGGGTCTGCCTGTGTGCCAATTAAGACTTGTAAATCATAAGCTTTCTTTATGAGAGATGCTTTGCCCGTAGCAGAACCGCACACGGCATCGCTATGACCATTAGCGAATTTAGTAAGGCTGTTGACGACAATATCGGCTCCCAGATCGAGCGGACGGCACTGGACGCAGGTCATGAACGTATTATCTACGACAAAAATAGCATTGTTATCGTGAGCTATATCTGCGATGGCTTTGAGATCTGGTACCGTAATCATAGGATTGGATACGGTTTCCGTGTAAAAAAGGACTGTGTTCAGACGAATGGCTTTCTTTACACTATTAATATCTGTAAAATCAGCAAATGTTGTTTCTACACCATAATGGCTCAGTACTTTTGTAAAAATATCAATCGTTTCTCCATACAGCGTCATGTCAGATACGATGTGATCGCCTGCTTTGACATTAGAAATAATAGTAGTAGCAATAGCACCCATACCGGAACTGCAGGCAATAGAATCTTCACCATTTTCTGCATATGTCATCAATTCGATTAATGCACTGCGGTTTGGATTGCGATTCCGATTGTAGCAAAAACCGTGTTCATCATACCGTTTCTGTAAATCATCCAGATCTTCTACATTAAAGGCTGTAGTCATATAAATAGGTGTTGCTTCTGGGTTAGTAGCCGGTTCATTGATATAGATACCCTTTGAGAGGACATCGGTACCAAAACTGAATTTTTTGTCTGTCTGTTTAAACATGTTGTAAGACCTCCTGTATTCTGACGTGTCTCCAGTATATTGTCTATAGCCGCAATAGAGTCAACGTCAAAATGTCTGTTTTTTTGCGTTGACTCTATTGTAGCTATATAGTTTAAGAGTAGAGCCACAAGACAAATGCATTTGTAAGTTGGGACAACTTTATCTGAACTGGAGGTAGTGCATATGTTAGCACATACACTGAATGCCATAAATGATTTTTTCTGGAGCATTCCATTTATTGCATTCGTTATTTTTGTAGGGGCTTATTTTACGATTGGATCTAAATTTTTCACGGTATTTCATTTTGGGCATATTATAAAGAATACATTTATGAGTATGTTCAGCAAGGATGCCCATCAAAAGTCGGAAGGGCATGTTTCTCCATTTGAAGCTATCTGCGTTTCTGTTGGTGGTAACGTTGGTATGGGAACCATCGGCGGGGTAGCGACGGCTGTTGCTACTGGTGGTCCGGGAGCTGTATTCTGGATGTGGTTATGGGCTTTCTTCGGCATGATGGTAAAAATGGTTGAAACTACGTTAGGGTGCTATTATCGCAGTCGTAATGAAAAAGGTGAATATTACGGCGGTGGTACGTATATGCTGGAAAAGGGGATTGCCCATGAATTGCATCACCGTAAATTTGGTACGGTTCTGGCTATTCTCTTTGGGATAGGCTTTGTTGCCCAGTTTTTAGGCGGTTCGCAGGTATATACGATTTCAGAAATTTTAAAAACGAGTTTTGGTATTGACCAGATGCTGGTTACCGTTTTATACACAGCTTTATTGTATTATGTTATTTATCATGGTATTCCTGGCGTTGCAAAATTCGAAAAGTATGCAACTCCCTTTAAATGTTTGGTATACCTTGTAGGATGCCTGTTCCTGATTGTTTTCAATTATCAGAATATTCCTCATATGTTTTATCTGATTTTCCATGATGCGTTTACAGGTACTGCTGCTGTTGGTGGTTTTGCTGGTGCTACCATTGCCAAAGTTATTGGTGACGGCGTAGCCCGTTCGATTAATGCGAACGAAGCAGGTCAGGGTTCCTCCCCGTTTATTTATGGATCTGCTGATACTCCGCATCCGGTACGTCAGGCTTTATGGGCATCGTTCGATGTATTCGTAAATACGATGATTGTTTGCTCCCTCACGGCATTGTGCGTTATTGCTACTGGTGTCTGGGATTCTGGTATTAAAGGAGCGTCTTTGAGCATTGCTGCTTTTGAAACAGCTTTTGGCTTTGGTGGTGACATCTTCCTTGGTATCGTAGCTATTCTTTTCGGGATTACTGTAACAAGCGGCTGGTTTACATTCTATGTTGCTGTCATCAATCATGGTTTTAGAAGCCATCCGGTCCTCCGTGACCGGTTAGTAAAAATTTTCAAATTTGTATATCCTATTCCGAATTTAATCATTGTTGGTTCTATTGTATATACTGGCAACGGCCCGGATCTTTTCTGGACAATTGTTAATATTACATTGATTGCTCCTGTTGCTACAAACTTATTGGGACTTTTGGTATTGCGTAAGAAGTTCTGGGCATTACTGAAGGACTATAAAGCGCGGTACATGGGGATTGGCGAAGTAGATCCTAATTTCTGCATCTTCTATGAAGATGACCCGGAAGTCTTTGCTCAGGAAGAAGCAATCCGGCAGAGAGCTCGTGAAATTGATGCTAAAGCCCACGCCAACAAGTGAATTTGAAATAGTGTTTTCATGAAATATATATAAGCCGCTCATAAAATTTTCAAAAATTTTATGAGCGGCTTATATACTATATTTGATTCGCTATATATTATATACTATATTTGATTC
>OGWZ01000309.1_pt1 | contig 57190 bp, 45 predicted proteins | sample 1576141 | NCBI WGS metagenome assembly OGWZ01 (sample SAMEA3541512, study PRJEB24748) | human gut metagenome | biome: human gut; feature: human-associated habitat; material: faeces | place: China | collected 2012
AGCCGCCATTTGCCGCAGCCGGAGCCAATCGGCATTTGATTAGTTCTGCTTCCTGCAAACGATACAAAATGGGGTAAATGGTGCCCTCTTTCGCATATCCCAAAACAGACGCACTATTGTTCAATTCAGTTATAATTTCATATCCATAAGTTTCCTTGCGTCCGATTAGGCATAAAAGTATCATTTCCAGAGAGCCTTTTTTGAATTGCTGGACATATTTGTTATTCATATCGTCGCCTCTCTTTAGCTTTGCTATTTAGGCTCACTAAGTAGCAACTATATTATATCTCTTCCGAAGTATCAGAGTCAATAGGCTTAACGAAAAAGTTACAAGATGTCTGTGTAAGGTAATGACAGAATAGCGGTGTGCTGGCGAACTATGCTTTATTTTGTTTTTTATCTAAATCATTCAATAGGGCGGTAGCATCCCTATTGGCAAGGGGATTCCAAAAGGGAACAGCGTTCTCCTTTGTCTGGGGTGTTCAGAGGGGATAGTGTTCCCCTTTGACCGGAAGAATCCAAAGAAACCGGCAGTTTCGTGGCACACGATTTTCCGTAGGAAAGTCTAGTGTGTTATACCTTTGTGGAGCAGATGGCAGCCGGAATTGTAGCACACCCTGAAAAGTGTGGCCACAGTTGCGGCGTTCTGGCGGGAAAGGTTGCCCCTTGCGGGGCAGCATAAGCGACAGAAAAAGGCTGGCAGGCGGTGCGGGCAAGCACTGTCTGTCAGCCGTGTCATTTGCGGAACAAAGGTATATCAAAGCCCCCGTCAGCCGCTGCTTCCCATCGTATCAGAACCACCACGGCAGCTTTCCGCGCAGGCTGTCCATCGCCTCGCCCTCCACCTTCTTTGTCCAGCTCTCGCTGAGATGGAAATGGAGCGCCGCGCCGATCAGCGGGTGCTCGATTCCATCGGTAAAGCCATAGCGGTACAGCAGATAGGTCTGCTCTCTGGCTGTCAGCTTGTCCAGCGCCGCATACAATTCTATCAGCTGCTCTTTTTGGATATAGATTTGCTCCGGCGTTTGGGTGTGAGGGTCGGCTATGGCTTCGATCCGCAGCATCCGTTCATCCTCTGAGAGAACGTCATCCAGATATACTCTCTGGAAGCCGGGGCCGTCTTTCTTATCCACCATCCGTTGCTCAAATAAACCGAGGGCGGCGCGGATGCAGTCCGTCATGGCGTTGCGGAGCGCCGGTGCTGCATAGGTCAGAAATTTCATGCCCCGTCCGGCATCAAACAAAGGGATCGCGTTCAGCAGGCCGATACTTCCCTCCTGCATCAAATCATCCAAATCAATTCCAATATCATTTTCATCCAGCCCCATGTTTCGGTATTGCTCCAGCGCAATTTTTCGGATGAATCCCAGATTCTTTTCCAGCAGAATGTCACGGGCAGCCGTATCCCCTTTCTGTGCCAGTCTGCACAGCTGCTCATTGCTCCGGGTCGGCATTTTGCTTCTCCTGCGCGTGGTCTAAGGTGGATTGGAGAAATTCCGTCAGCGCCTGACCGAACTTGTCTAATGCTTCCTTTTGCACACCGTCCATCCCCGCTGCGCTCTGGGTGACGGCGGCGGAAATCATTTCGGGCGTGATGGTCGGAGTATGAACATCCGCCCCTTTGGTGAGTTCGGTAAACATCTGCTGAGTGATGCCCTTGGTCAAGGACTGCGCTGCTGTGAAATCGTTGCCGATCTCTTTCTTCACTTCCCGCAGCGCCGCCATAAATGTGTTCTGTATCATCGTCAGGTCTGCCTGATATACGGGAACTTTCTGCCGGTTGACAGTTCTGGCCGCCTGCACCGCAGCGTCTGTTTTATTGTTTCGGCGCAGCATGGCGCTGAGAGTAGTAAGCATCTGGTTCTGTCCGGCGAAACCGGCGGCCAGCGTATCGTCAAAATATTGCTCAATCATATAGGTGACTTCTGCAAAGCGAGGGCTTTCCAAAAGGCGGTTGACGATCTCTGCATTGGCTTTTCCGGTGTACAGATTCCGCGCCGCCTGCACCGACAGGCCCAGTTCTTCAATATCAAAATTTGTCCGGTCGGGCGTGTTGACTTCCCCCAGCAGGAAATCTGTGGAGACTTCAAACACTTTCGCAATGCGGAGCAAATGTTCTGTGCTGATCTTATCAGTCTTACCGCTGACAAACCGGCTGATGGCGCTCTCGGTGCTGCCGATGCGGGTCGCCAGCTGTGCCTGGGTAATTTTATGTTCCTTCATAAGCTCCTGCATCCGCTGCCGGATATTGCCGGGCAGATAGGCTCCCTCCATGTGACGCACCTCTCTTCTGAAAACTCTCTTTATCCATTATACCTGATAAAACCAGCGCGGGCAAATGCTTTCCGCTGGCTTCGCCGCTCTGAGGTCTTGCATTTTTGCAAGATTTCAGGGCGGCGTTTTTTCATTTCTTGCACTTTTAGCGGATTTTTCGGTTTATAGGCTTTTTCCCCGTATATTCAGGCAGACGGGCAGATACCGTCAATAAATAATGGAGGACAAAGCCTATGAATTTATTTGAAACTGTAAAATCCGCTGTCACCGTGAAGCAGGCCGCCGAATACTACGGCTGTAAGGTCAACCGGGGCGATATGATCTGCTGCCCCTTCCACGATGACCGGCATCCCAGCATGAAGCTGAACAGGGATTATTTCTATTGCTTTGGCTGCGGGGCTACCGGGGATGTGATCGATTTTGTGGCGCGGCTGTTCGGCCTGAGCAGCTACGAGGCCGCAAAGAAGCTGGCCTATGACTTTGGCATCGACCCGGACAAGCCCCCGGCAGCGATGGCTTTGAAAAAGCCCTATCCGCTGGCGCGGGCTTTCCGCAACGATGAGATACACTGCCAGCGGGTGCTCTGCGATTATCTGCATCTGCTGGAACGCTGGAAGGTCGAATATGCCCCGCAATCGCCGGAGGATGAACTGGATGACCGCTTTGTGGAAGCCTGTCATATGATCGAGTATGTAAATGATTTGTTGGACGTTCTCATGTTTGCGGAACTGAAGCAGCGTGTGAAAGCGGTGGATATGCTGCTGAAGGACGGCACTATCACCGCGCTGGAGCAGCGGCTCAGACGTCTGGAAAAGGAGGTACAGCACCGTGGCGAAGAACGAGCAATCGCGTGAGGCCAACCAGCCCATCTGGTTTGACGGCAAGAGTATCAATGAAGCCCTGTTTTGTGATGATTTTCTCGGCAGACACAAAATCATCTACACAAACGGGGCTTTTTTCACGCCTGATGGCCGCGTGACCGATGAGCTGCCACTGCGTGGAGAAATTTTTGAGGAACTGAAATGCTGTGCGGTCAGCAATATCCCCCGCAAAATCAGCAATATCGTGGAGCTGATGAAGCTGGCGGCGCTGGTAGAGGATTTCCCGCCGGAGGCTGACCGCATTCATCTGGCAAACGGCACGTTGTTTCTGGATGGCTCCTTTACGGAGGGAAAACCGGACATCGTGCGTTGCCGCCTGCCGGTGGCCTATAATCCCGATGCGCCCACGCCGACCCGCTGGCTGGCTTTTCTGGATGGGCTTCTTTACCCGGAGGACATTCCCACTTTGCAGGAATATATCGGCTACTGCCTGATCCCCAGCAACAAGGGACAGCGCATGATGGTCATTAAGGGCAATGGCGGCGAGGGTAAGAGCCAGATCGGCGCGGTGCTGTCCGCCCTGTTCGGCAGCAACATGAAGGACGGCAGCATCGGCAAAATTTCCGAGAACCGTTTTGCCCGCGCTGATCTGGAACACATTCTGCTGTGTGTCGATGATGATATGCGGATGGAGGCCCTGCGGCAGACCAACTATGTCAAATCCATCGTCACCGCACAGGGTAAAATGGATTTGGAGCGTAAAGGCAAGCAGAGCTATCAGGGATGGATGTGCGCCCGGCTGCTGGCATTCAGCAATGGCGACTTGCAGGCTCTCTTTGACCGCAGTGATGGCTTTTATCGGCGGCAGTTGGTGCTGACCGCCAAAGAGAAACCTGCCGACCGTGTGGATGATCCCGACCTGGCAGAGAAGATGAAGGCCGAGGTGGAGGGCATTCTGCTGTGGGCTTTTGCGGGATTGCAGCGGTTGGTAGCGAACAACTTCAAGATCACCGAGAGCCAGCGCACCAAAGAGAACCGGGAGGCCGTCAAGCGGGACAACAATAACGTGTTTGATTTTCTGGAATCCGAGGGCTATATCCGGCTGAAAGCGGATGCGTCCATCAGTTCAAAGGATTGCTACGACATTTACCGGATGTGGTGCGAGGAAAATAGCCTGACTGCACTCAAACGCCGCAGCTTCAGCGATGCGCTGGTGGCAGCCTGCGGTAAGTACAATCTGGAACACTGCAACACGATTACCAATTCGGCAGGACGCCGGGTATGGGGCTTTATGGGGATCGAGGCAGTGGCAAGGCCGCATATAAACGAGTTTACGGACGCTTCACAGTGTACGTACGTACCGGAAGACTGGCGGGATTGATTTCCGATCTGGTCGCCGGTACGTATGTACGCAGCGATTGACCCTGTTACCTCATATATTGTAGAGGCGCTTCATTTGGATAAAGTGGTCGTGCCCATTTTGGGTACACCTATTTTGATGTGTAAAAGTGGTTATGGATATTTTGTCCACCACCAGAACCGTGAAATTCTTCGCGCTTTTGTGCTTTGAAGTAGGTGTGGTCATTTTGACCACACCTGAAGCGGTCAGTAAAAGCGGTGATTTTGCAGGCATATTTTAGAGCAATCTCAAAACAGCGAAATGTTTCTCTTTTATCCGTATACAGTTCGCCGGATGGCGGCTCACGGAACGACGTACAGATTGCAGCATTTTGTGACAATACAGCCCGAACAGTGAAAAGTCCCGCATTTCTGTGAAGTCGAATATTCCGCCGTTGACCAACGATACGCAGGGAATCATTTCTATCGCAAAACAGCATTTGCACAAATTTCACCATTGACCAAAGCCGGTGCGCTCCCCAGCGTAGCCGGTTCTTTTTATGACGCAACCGAAAATCATGTTTTATCTATCAAGTGACAAAGGGCTTCACTTGCGAAAATGGAGGAATATATTTTATGAAGTCAAGTATCCGAAACGAAATCAAGGCGCAGATCATCCGCGCCGGTTACACCATGCAGGAAGTCGTTGACCAGCTGCACGATGAGTATGGGTGGAGCGACAGCGTATCCAATCTTTCCGGAAAATTGCAGCGGGAATCGCTGCGGTATCGGGAGGCCGTGGAGTTGGCTGACGTGCTGGGATATGACATTGTCTGGCAGAAACGGAGGGATTGAGTATGGAAAAAGCACAATACGCGATTATGCGATTTGCCAAATATAAGGGGCCTGAAATCGGCAATATCGAGGCCCATAACGAGCGCACAAAGGAAAAGTACGCCAGTAATCCCGATGTGGATACCAGCCGAAGCAAGTACAACTTCCATCTGGTCAAAACGCCCGGCAAGTACCGGGCCGAGTCAGAGAGGCAAATTGCCGCTGCCGGATGCCGTACCCGGAAAGACAGTATCCGTATGATCGAGACGCTGTTCACAGCCAGCCCGGAGTTCTTTAAGGGAAAGAAACGGGCGGAAATTCGGGTATTTTTCGAGGAAGCTCTGCACTTTTTGGAACAGCATCAGTCCAAAGAGACAATTATATCCGCCGTGGTGCATATGGACGAGAAAACGCCCCATATGCACCTTTGTTTTGTCCCTTTGACGGAGGATGGCAGGCTCAGCGCCAAAGACATCATGGGCAATAAAAAGAAGCTGACCTGGTGGCAGGATGAGTTTTGGAAACACATGGTCAAGAAGTTTCCAGATTTGGAGCGTGGCGAGAGCGCCAGCCTGACCGGGCGCGACCATATCCCGCCCCGCGTATTTAAGGAGATGACCAGACTGACCAAACAGAAAAGCAAACTGGAGGATCTGCTCACTGGAATCAATCCCTTTAACGCCAAAAGCCGGGCGGAGGAAATCTGCAAGATTCTGGATACCTATATTCCCAGCGTGGAGAAGATGGACACACTGCTGCGGAAATATGGCGTAGCCTTCACGAAAACAGCATCCGAAAACAAAAAGTTGAAAACGAAAAATGCCGAACTGGAAGAATCTCTTGCATCGGCGCAGAAGGTCAGCACCCTAAAGCAGATCGAAGACCTCAAGCTGCGGCGCGACTATGACAGTGCCGTGGCGATTTTGGAACAGATACCGGCAGAAGTTTTGAACATCTATGCGCAGAGCAGCCATAGAGGAAAGGAGCGGCCTATTGAGCAAAGTTTATGATGATCCGAAATATAATGCGGCATTTGACCGCTGTGTTGATGTGATGGCGCGGCTGTTGCAGAAGTACGGGCCACAGCTGTTGGGGCAGATGCAGGAGACTGAGAAGGATGGCCGTACACAGTCTGCGGCATCAGGAAAGCAACCCGTTCCTGTGTATCAGGAATTTGACAAAGCCGCTTGATATAAATTAAATTTACACGTTGCGTATTTGTTTGGCGTATGCTATAATAAATACGCAACGTGTATTTTTGCTTTATGGGGTAAATGAAATGGACTGCAAAACCAAAATAAAAGAATTGCGGGAAAGCACTGGCATGAATCGCAAGGAATTTTGTAAATATTTTCAGATTCCCTATCGGACTGTGACAGAATGGGAACTGGATAACCGCCATGCGCCGGAATATGTACTCCGTTTGTTGGAGTACTACATTCAGAATGAAGGTCTGGCGAAGAAGAAAGTAACGGATGAATGTTTAGAGCTGGAAGAAAGGGGCGGCCTGCATGAAGAAAACTAAAACAAAATGTTATCTCTACACACGGGTATCTACATCCATGCAGGTGGACGGATATAGTCTGGATGCTCAGCGAGACAAACTGCGGAAATACGCTGAATACGAAGATATGGTAGTGGCTGGTGAATATTCTGATGAAGGCTTTTCCGGCAAGAATATTCAGGGCAGGCACGAATTTCAGCGGATGCTGCAAGACATTCAGGACTGCAAAGACGGTGTGGAATATGTGCTGGTGTTCAAGCTGTCCCGGTTTGGCAGGAATGCCGCTGACGTTCTGAATTCCTTGCAGCTGATGCAGGATTTCGGCGTCAATCTGATTTGTGTGGAAGACGGCATTGACAGTTCCAAAGATTCCGGCAAGCTGATGATTTCTGTCCTTTCTGCGGTGGCAGAGATTGAGCGTGAGAATATCCGGACACAGACGATGGCTGGACGAGAGCAGAAAGCCCGTGAGGGAAAATGGAATGGCGGCTTTGCTCCTTATGGATACCGCCTTGAAAAAGGCGAATTACTGATTGCCGAGGATGAAGTGGATGTGATCCGTACTATCTTTGACCGTTATATTCACACCAACGATGGTGTCAGCGGCGTGGCGAAATATCTGAACCGGCAGGGCTTTGTGAAGAAGTTGCGGCAGAACGGCACCATTCCTGGTTTTTCTGCCAGCTTTGTGAAAAGTATCATTGATAATCCGGTATATATGGGGAAAATTGCCTATGGCAGACGCCGGACAGAGAAGAAGATCGGCACACGGAATGAGATGCACGTGGTTGAGCAATCGGAGTTCCCTGTGTACGAGGGGAAGCATGAGGCTATCATTTCAGAAGAAGATTGGAACCTCGCGCAGGAAAAACGGAAAATCAATGCTTACCGGCGTGAGAAAGTCAATGACCCTACCCACGCACATATCTTGTCCGGTATTCTGAAATGCCCCTGCTGCGGCAAAAGCCTGTACGGGAATATTGCGAAAGCCCACAGTAAGGACAAAAAGACCCGCTATTACTATTACTGCAAGAATACCGTTACACCGACTGGTCATGAGTGCACTTTCCGGCTGAACATTGAACAGACAGAGATGAACCGCATGGTAGCGTCAATTATCTCCGCTATGGTCAGCGACCCACGGTTTGCGAATGCAATCAAGGCGAAAATTGGCTCCGCTGTCGATACGAACGATTTGGAGAAGCAGCTGGAAGCATTGCAAGCGCAGCTTCGGCAGACGTTAGGCACAAAAGCCCGCCTGGAACGGCAGATGGACGGTTTGGATGTGAATGACCCGTATTATGACCGGAAAATTTCTGATTTGCAGCGTCGCTATGACGAGCAATATGGTAGAATAGATGAGATCGAAGTCCAGATTGACGATGTGCAAAGCCAGATACGGAATATCCGACAGGAGAAAATTTCTGGCGACAACATTTACCGCCTGCTGCTTGCGTTTGATCAGGTCTATGAAGCCGCCTCCGAGGTGGAGCGGAAGGAGTTCATGCGGGCGTTCATTGAGCGGATCGAATTGTTCCCGGAAAAGCAGCTGGACGGTAACTGGATCAGGAAGATCATCTTCAACTTCCCTGTTCCTGTAAATGGGACGGAAGTGAAAGAATTGCCCTTGGAAAATGAAACAATGGTCGAAACGGTTCTCCTTTTGACCAAACTCAATGTCGTCCGGCACATCGAAGTGGACGTCAGCATGGATGAGCTGGATGTGACTGCTGCGGAAAGCAAGGCAACTTACAACGAGATTCGGGAGTATGTATGGGAACATCATCAACTCAAGGTTTCCAATCTCTATATCGCACAGGTAAAACAGAAGTGCGGTATCATCGAGCGGGAGAATTACCATAAAGCGAAAAACGAGAATGCAAAGCAGCCTAAGTGTCCGAAGGAAAAAGAGGATGCGATTGTGGAGGCATTGAAGCATTTTAAGATGATTTGATACGCAATCACCCCAGAGAGAATAGCCTCTTGTGCGTTCTCTCTGGGGTGATTTTTGCGTTATGCTACTTCCGGGTAGCGCATATATACATACTCGTAGATTTTCTTCTGGTAGGTCTGGATATCGCTTACATCATAGCTATTGGGAAGTTCTTGCCAAAGGGTATTGCGAATCAGGTTATCCACAATCGCCTTAGTTTCCTGCTTGTCCGTCCAATGGTCGAGTTTGGCGATCTGCTGTTTGATTTTTGTCAGCAAGTCCACAGACACCTTCTTGATCGTTTCAATTTCCTGCTTCGTGAGGTTCTCCGAAAACAGCAAATCGTACACTGAAAGTTCCTCATCGCTGGAAAAGCCCTCACGCACATAGCGCTGCTGCTCCGTGTCCAGTGAACTTGCAAGCTCCATCAGATCCATGAAGGTTTTCTCAATGGTTGCCCGGTTCTGCTCTGCATTATAGGCATCTATGATCTCCTGATAGCGGTCATAATAATCAATGCGCTGCGGGTTTGCAAACAGCATTTTCGCCAATTGCTGATTCACCAGTTCATCCAGATCGCGCAGCAAGAGATTCTTCCGCCGGGTGTGGGCAAACTCCCGGCTCAGCAGCTCAAAATCAATTTTGCTGATGTCAAACTGCCGGGAAGGTACAGCCTCCTGATCCGGCTTTTCCACATGGATGTACTCGTTGACGATGCCGTTGATCTGCACCATCAGGTCGGTATTGTCCGCGTGTTTCCGCTTCTGCTGCAAGCCCTCGTAGATGGCGAGAATTGCGTTTTTCCGGGCGCGCACGGCATCGTCCACATCGTCACGGTCTGCGTAGCGGAACAGCCGCGCCAGTTCAGACGCATAGGTCTGGAAGGTTTTCTTGGTTTCCAACGTCTCGCACATCGCGTTGACTGCATCCTGTACAAGGTTCATCTTTTCAAAGTCCTGTGCGTCCACCAGTTCCTGCAGCCGGAACCCGTGTTCTGCCAGAAAGCCGTCCGTTTTTCCGATGACCGTGCAAATACGCTGAATCAGCTCCGTTTTGTCCACCGTTGGGTCAATGCCCGCCGGGCTGTTCTTGCTGACCGTATAATCTGCCAGAGCCTTGCGCAGCGCCTTTACGATACCAATATAGTCCACGATCAGGCCGTTGCTCTTGCCCTCCGAAACACGGTTTGCACGAGCAATAGTCTGCATCAGGGTATGGGCTTTCAACGGCTTGTCCAGATACAGACAGGACAGACACTTTACATCAAAGCCCGTCAGCCACATGGCACAGACGAACACCACCCGGAACGGATTCTTGCTGTCCTTGAATTCTTTATCCAGCTCCCGCTTTTCCATTTTGGCACGGTGCGGCAGAATATCCAGCCCCCACTTTTTGAAGGTCTGCACCTCGTTCTGCTCCTGACTGATCACCACTGCCATTTCGGTTTCTTTCATCCATGCCAGTTTGCGGGCAAGTTCCTGTGCTTCCTGCTGGGTCGCTGTACCCTGCCGGGCTTCCAGTTCCCTGATCTTTGCCCGCCAGCATTCCTGCACATAGTTATACATCCGCACACAGGTGACCTTATTCAGGCAGACAAACATCGCCTTGCCGCTGGTCCAAAGGTCAGAGTAATGCTCCACAAAATCCTTTGCAATGGAGCGCAGCCGTTCATCTGCGGTGAGAATATGGATCTCCTTGGCAAATTCTCGTTCCAGCTTTTCCTCCTGCGAAGGATCAAGGTCGGCTGCTTCAATGGCATCCAGGATCCGCCCGGTGATTTCCGGCTTGTCCAACTGGGCGATCTTATCCGCACGGTTTTCATAATACAGCGGCACCGTTGCGCCGTCCTCCACCGCCCGCTTGAAATCATACACCGACAGATACCCGCCAAAGGTTCGCTCGGTAATATGGTCATCTGCCAGAAGCGGCGTACCGGTAAAGCCGATGCGGGACGCCGTGGGCAGCAGGTGCATCATGTTGTCTGCAAAAACGCCGTACTGGCTACGGTGGGCTTCATCCGACAAAATCAGAATGTCGTGATCCGGGTAGATGGGCGGCTCCTTGGGCAGGTTGAACTTCTGGATCAGGGTAAACACAAAGCTGGGGTTGCCCTGTAGCTTTTTTACAAGGTCTGCACCGCTGGATGCAATGAACTGTGAAGCCTTTGTCTTGCCCAGCAGACCGCAGTTTTCAAAGGTATCGCTGATCTGCCGGTTCAGCTCGTCACGGTCGGTCAGTACCACAATAGTGGGCGAGCCTGCAAACTTGCGCCGGATCTTCTGCGCCAGAAAGACCATCGAATAACTCTTGCCAGACCCCTGCGTGTGCCAGAACACACCCAGCCTGCCGTCTTTCAGCTTGCGGTTCTCGTAAGCACTGACGGCCTCGTTGACGCCGAGGTACTGGTGGTTGCGGGCCAGAATCTTGGTGGTGCGCCCACCGGAATGGTCGTAAAGGATGAAGTTTTCCAGCAGATCGAGGAAGGTCTTTTTCTCGCAGATGCCCCGCAGCATGGTTTCCAGCTCCACTCTGCCTGCATCGCTTTCCTTCAGACGCTTCCACTCGTGGAAGAACTCGTACTTGCTGCCAAGCGTGCCCACCTTGGCTTCCAATCCATTGGACAGCATAAGGAAGGCATTATAGTAGAACAGCTGCGGAATGGTATCGAGATAATTTCGGTAATTGTCTATGTAGGCGTTCTGCACATCCACGGTAGGCTTTTTCAGCTCGATGAACAGCAGCGGAATGCCATTGACAAAGCCCACAATGTCTGTCCGGCAGCGGTACAGCTGCGAGTGGATCTTCATTTCTTTTACGGCGAGGAAATGATTGTTTTCCGGGTTTTTGAAGTCGATCACCGCCGCGCTTCGGATTTCGGTGCGGCCATCCGGCCGCTTGACCGTCACCGGGATACCATCCCGCAGCAGAAAATACTTTTCCTCATTGATCTGCATCAGGGATGCGGTGGAAACGTGCGCCGTAAATTTCTTCTGCACCTCGTCCAGCTGGTTCGGGGTGAGCCACGGGTTCAGCCGCAAAAGCGCCTGCCGAAAATACCGGGTCAGCAACACTTCCCCATAGCTGGTGCGGCCCAACGTCCCGTCTGGCCCCAGCTTTTCGGAGTTGTAAGCCAGCACGACCTCCCAGCCCAGAACATTTTGCAGCAGGTTGCCTGCGCTGTTCTGAACAAGGACATTTTCGGAGTATTCGCGGCTCATTTTCTATTCCTCCTATTACCCACGCTCTTTCTTGGTAAAAACATAGTCTTGTTTCTTTTCGTCATAATGCGAATGCAAAGATACAACCCAATCGGTTTCTATGAATTTCATATATTTTTCCCACTCGGAAATCTCCACCTGATAGGCTACTTTATTTTTATCATAATCCGACGAAACAAAAAAAGACTCTATCGTTCCATCTTCGTTTACTTCTGTAAAGAATACAAACGAATGTATTAACCAATTACACACTTTATTTCCCAAGACATTTTTCGTTTTTCCTTCCTCCCAGTCGAATTTTCCTTCTCTGGGCCAACGGTGCATCACTGTAATTTTCCTTGTAGGTTTCCACTCGGTTACCTTAATTGCGTATTGGTCTGCTTCGTCACTCATTTTTTCGTTACAATCCAATAGTTTCCGAATGATGAATGCCGAATAGAAAATCGCTTTTTCGATAACAGTATACGCTTTATCTTCATCTTTTTCAAAGTGCTCTTTTGTATTATACTGAAGCAATAATTGTCTTCTTCTCTTTAAGTCCTCTTTCCAAGGACTACTTTCATACACCAAAGAAACACCTTCTTTTCTTCTATGCTTTTATTTTCCAAAGCTCGCCTTTAGTTCGGACACTTTCTTTGTTCTTTCCACATTGTCCAATTCCAAAAATGCCAACAAGCATAGTTGATATGTTTCATCATACCAATTCTCAAGCTCATCTTTCGACATTTTTGCAACCGTTTCTTTATAGTTTTTATCACCTTCTGCGCAGTTGTTATGACGAATATTCATGTTATTAAACATAAAGAATACATTACTTGCCAATTCTTTATTTATTGCCGTCAAATCTGTACGCCTTGGCTCTAATTGGTCTGCTAATATGCGTAGCGTTTCTCTTTTTCTTGCAATGTCTCCTCTCATCATATAATGGTTGTATTCAAGGACTTTATAGGAAATTTCAGGAGACACAATTTCTGACACTGCAACTGCATTTTGTTTTTTGGGAACAAAAACTGTAATGTCATCTTGTTTCAATTTCATGTACCCAATTTTTTCCATAACCCGCTCAACTTGTTGTGCATATTGATTTGCAGCATCATCTATACCAATACGCTGTGGCACTTCACAAGTTGAAGCAGATGTATAAACAATATCAAGTAAATTATAACTATACTCTGCAAATAACAGCAATTTATCTAACGTCGTATCTTCTAAATCAGCTGTAAAATCAAAATTATATGTTCTATCAAAATCCTCTAACGAGGTACAAGTTCCTCTGTGTTCAAATACCATAAAGTCACTTTCACAAATTTCTCGTAGAGAGTATCGAGTCCCATATAAAAAAATATTTTCTTGCTCCATAAACCACTCATATAGTCTACTATACTCATCATCATAGCTAATCCCAGCTTCTCTTAATATTTGCGCAAAATTTCTTCTTGCCATCTTTACACCTCCACTTCCCCACTCATCAATTTTGGCAGTAACCTATCCCGTGCTTCTATTAGCTTTTTATTTTTAGAATCCAGATTTTCGATTTGTTTATCCATCTGTGACACAATTTTCTCAAATTGCATCATCAAATTCCGTTCAGGTATCAAGAATTTCTGGTTTAACAGTTCATCTTTCGAAACAGACGCAAAGATAGAGCCATTTCCAACAATATTATCTTTGAAGAACTTGTTTTTCAATAGGTAATACAGATAGCTTTGACATCCATCCGTTTGATTTATTGCCGCAAGACCTCGTCCAATCACAACTTTATTCTTAGTAATATTCAGTCTTCCCACTGGTGCCCGAACACTAAAAAGAATACTGTTTGGTTCTGCTATTCGAGTATACGATGTAGAATAAATATCATCCATCACGAACCGCACACCATAGCTGCCAACGCCCTGATGAAATGGTAATCCTTTTTTCTCCGAATTATAAAACTCAGACTTTGGACTTTGACCCATAATCACATCTGCAATCTGAGACAATGTTTTTTCATTCCACCCCTCCGGCACGCCGTCCACAATTTTCGTGTTTTCATGCCCCGGAAAGCGCAAATCCACAAACCATTCTTTATAAAGCCGCTGGGCTGCTTCTTCCAGCAATTTGATTTGTCTCTGGTTGTTTTCAATCAGGTCATCGTAGGCAGAGAGGATATCAGCAATGCGGTGCTGAATATCCAAATCGGGTGCTTTAATCTCGATATTTTCACATTCTGGAACTCGTAAATGTGCAACTGTAGAACCAACGCCTTTTGATATAATTGCCTGCTTGTTATCATGCCACAAAAGCGAATACATCAAAAATCTTCCATCGCATATCTTATCATTTGCACGGAACAAAACCAAACGCTGTCCGAGAAAATAGTTTTTTTCTTCACGAACTAGTCCTACTTCTCCTAGTGGCGCTTCTCTTGTGAAAATCACATCTCCTTTTTGGAGCTTCCCACGGCGCGTCCATTTTTCATAAACTTCCTTTGTCACGCAATTCAGATTTTCAAGATTTATTTTTCCCTCTCTGATATCACTGGTACGAAGCATTTTATACGGAGTAGGCGCATCGCTTGTAGGTGCAGTTTTATTTACGCAGTCAACTATTTCAGAGCAAAGTTGTTTTAGTTTATATGTTTCCCACTTCATACCCCCATCTCCTCCAGATTCTTCGAGATGGTTTCCATCAGGCGGTTGGACTCTGCCTGCAATTCCAGCAGTTCCTTGTGGATTTCCTTCATCCGCTGGGCAAAATCCACGCCATCATCCTCCACGGGTGCAACGCCCACATAGGCACCGGGTGTCAGGGATGCGCCTTTCTCGTTGAGGATGGTGTCGCGGCTGGCCACTTTGCACAGACCGGGGATATTCTGATAAACGCCCTCGCCAAACTTTTCGGTGAGCCAGACGGCCTCCTTGGCAACGGTCAGCTTCTCGTTGAGGGCTTCCAGCTCCTTGTCGAACTTTTCCTGCGTAGCTTTGCGCTCTTTGCGGGGTGCTGCCTCCACAGCGGCTTTGGCTTCTTCCCGCTTGGCCTGCACGTTTTGTTCCAGTACGGTCTGAATTTCTGCAAAGGCGCGGTCATCCGCCAGTTCTGCGTGATACTCCGCCAGAAGCACCTTGTACTTGTCCTCTTCACCGCGATAGAGCCAGACAATGGCGTTGAGGTTCTTCAGCTGCCAGTCGCTCCACTCGTTCTGAGTGCGGTCCACAACGGTATAATAATTGCGTGCGTCGATGAACAATACGGTGTCCAGCAGATGTTCCGGTTTGCCCTTATCCAGAAACCACAGCGAACAGGGCAGGCTCTTGGTGTAGAAGAAATTGTTGCCCACGCTCATCATCACGTCCACATGGCCGGTCTGGACAAGTTTTTCACGGATGTCCTTGTCTTTGCCCTGACTGTCGGTAGCCGAGGATGCCATCACAAAACCCGCGCGGCCGTGCTCGTTCAGGTAGGAGTAGAAATAGGACACCCACAGATAGTTTGCGTTGCCGATTTCCTTGGCCTTGTTCACACCGGGCAGGCCAAAGGGCAACCGCCCGGCACTCTGCGCCGACTCCGACTTGACCTTGTCCACGTTAAACGGCGGATTTGCCATCACATAGTCGCAGCAGCCGTTCAGGTTGTGGGCATCGTGATAGAAGGTATTGGCTTCATCGCCAGACTTGATCACGCCGGTCAGACCATGCACGGTCATGTTCATCAGACAGAGCTTTGCGTTGTACTCCACCTTTTCCTGTCCGTAGAACGTCATGGTGTTGTTGGCGATCATGCCCGCATGGTTTACAAAGTCGCCGGTCTGCACAAACATACCGCCGCTGCCGCAAGCCGGGTCCAACAGAACGCCGTGGGCAGGCTCCAGCACATTGACGATCATTTTCACCAGCGATTTCGGCGTAAAGAACACGCCGTCATCCTGTGCCACATTCTTGGCAAACTTATTCAAAAAGTACTCGTAGATACGGCCGATCACATCGCCGCCCACATCGTCCAACGCATCATTGTTGAAGATGCGCAGCAGTTCCCCCAACAGTTCATCCGAGAAGATGGTGTAGTCCTTCGGCAGAACGCCCTGCAGCTGCTCGCTCTGCTGCTCCACCAGTTCCATGGCGTTGTTCACCACTTCGCCCAGACTGTTCAGAGGATTGCCCTCGATGCCGGTCAGCCCCTGCTCCGGGATGTTGGCGGGCAAATTGACTAAGTAATTGTACTGCGCCTCCTTGGGCAGAAACAGTGCACTCTTTTCGGCAAAGTCGCTTTGCTCCACCGGCAGCACCCGGCCACCGCGCATGGGACGGTCTTTCAGGATCTCCCGCTCCACCAGTTTGAAGCGGCTGTACGCATACCGCAGAAAAATCAGTCCCAGTACCGGCATACAGTATTGGTTCGAGGTGAGTTTAGAGCCTGCACGCAGCAGATCTGCCGACTCCCACAGGTCAGCTTCCAGTTTTTTGACGTTCACATTATTTGCCACGAGGGGGTTCCTCCTGTTGTTTGGATTTTCATTTTCTATTGTATCACATTTTTCTGCAATGTTCATCTTTAATCATCGCTATTTTCTTTTTTGACTGGAAAAAGTTGTTTACCAATGGCTGACAATGTGTTAGAACCATATACTTTCTCATTTGGAGACGCCAAGCCTGCATCCAACGGATGCAGTTCAAGGGTTTGGGATTTCCCAACAAGCATTTTGCAGAGCAAAATTCGCGTTTGCGGAGCGCAGCGCAGCAATGAAAGCCCCAGTGGGGCTTTTAAGCGACAGAACGGTCTGCGACAGCAGATGGAGGGGCCTCGCCCCGACAAGTTCGCAGATGTATATACGTCTGCATTGCTTGCGGGTGCTATGAAGCCTCTCAAGGTGCTTTCCAAATTTGAAAATTATTTTCTAATCAGGACCGTCAGCTTTCAAGTTCACCTTGAAGCTGGCGGTTATTTTTTGCTCAGGAGGTTTTTGCGTTTTCATCTGCAGCAAGCAGGTATTCAGCACAAGAATACGCTAGTTCCGCACCTTAACGGTCGCTGAATAAGCAAATTTTTTGAGAAAAATTCGTTTCAGAAAAATCAGCGTTGATTCATCTAATATTGCATCAAACCGGAACTATCACTTCCGGTTTTGAAGGTAAAAAGCGGAACTAATAGATCCTAAAAATTCTTTTGAAAGTGTGATAAGCTACCAGCAAGACACCAATTGAACCTTGAAAACCGAATGACCGTCTGCATGGGATACCCGGCGAAGACCTCGCAAGGGAGAGCCGGAAAACGCCGCCGAAAGGGGGGCAGGAACACCATGCAGAGAGAACGGCACCCAAAATTTGAAATTACGTTGATACGCAAAACCAGAACTAATAGTTCCGATTTTGCCTTGAAATTCACTTCATATTTTTTAAAAACCGGAACTACCAGTTCCTAAAAATAAAATTTACGATGTGATATAATTTTTTCAATGGTTTGCAGCAAAGAACCGGAAGCATCACTTCCGCTTTTTTACAACCAAAAACCGGAGGTACGACCTCCTAAAAAATCTTCTATGAATGTGTTAGTCTAATTTCAGAGCCTTCATCGAACCTTGAAAACCGAATGACCGTCTGCATGGGATACCCGGCGATGATCTCGCAAGAGCGAGCCGGAAAACGCCACTGGAAAGGGGCAGGAACACCATGCAGAGAGAACGGCGTAAGAACAATGATATTCTATTTCATTTCAGAAAGGATGGTTTGCCTATGACAAAACTGAGCCAGCTTAAAATCGATCCGGAGTTCCAGAATCAAATCAACCCTCCGTCGTTTGAGGAAACCCACCAACTGGAAATGAACATCCTAAAAGAAGAACGTGTACTGAATCCGATCATCACGTGGAACGGCTATATTGTGGATGGACATACACGCTATCAAATTCTTCGGAAATATCCATTTATTCCATTTGAAGTCATCGAAAAAGAATTTTCCAGCCGTTATGAAGCACTCGCCTGGATCTGTAAAAATCAGCTTGGGCGGCGAAACCTGACCCCAGAACAGAAAAAGTTCCTGATCGGAAAGCAGGCAGAAGCGGAAAAGCAAATCAAAGCGTTTCACGGCAATCAGTATACTTTGGCATCTGAAAGTGGTCTGGTTCAAAATGAGCCAGACCGCACAAAGCACGGTTCACGGTCGAAGGTCGCTGCGGAACATGGTACATCCGAAAGTTATGTTTACCGTGCAGAGCAATTTGCAAAAGGTGTGGAAGCAGCGGAAGAAGCAGTACCCGGAGCGCAGGAAGAAATTCTGAGCGGAAAGATTCGGGCAACCGACCGTGAAATTTCCTCGATTGCAAAGGTTCCAAAGGAAAAGCGTCCAGAAGTTGTGGCAGAGCTGCGTAAGTCTAAAGCCGAACGGGATTCCAGTATCACGGATTCTTATTCAAAGGACAATGAGTTTATAACAACCTTCAAGCAAGACATTCAGGGGCATAAGAAAGGACTCAACAAGGAAGAAAAACAGAATCTCAAGGATGCCGTCAAGAGCATTTATTCACCTCGCCGTTTGGCAGATGGCGAAGCCATGATGTGTGAGATTCAGGGCGCGCAGGAGGATTTTATCCGGCGGTGGGAAATGTGTTTTCGTGAATATCCCGATATTCTTACCGAACCGAAAAACAATGAGAAGCTGCTGATTTTTATTGACCGTGCCAGCCGGTATCTTCAGAACGTAAAAAAACGCTTGTACAGTGATGGAAACCAGCAATCTCAATGCTAACGCTGGATTCTCCGAAGATCACTGCCTGCACATTTATCAGGGCAAGATTCGCCCGGAGTAACTCGAAATTCCATTTGGGCTTTTCGTGCCGGGCATCTTGATGGGGATTCTGCTCCCCATACCCTCATGCAGAACCGTCTGTTTCTGCTGATTGGCTCGATGAAATTCATCTCCCAGCCACGATGCTCTGCCTCGTGGGTCTATGTGAATTTTTGAAAATTTCAAAAAATTGTATATGAAACCGCCCTTGCGGATTCCTATTTGTGAGAAAGCAAAAAATCTGTAAAAATTTTGAAAGTACCTTGCGAAACGGGCTTTCTCCAATTCTATGATTGAAAACCCGTGTTCCTTGACAACCGAATAGTCAGCTGCAAGCCACTATGACTTTCCGGGGAAGTGCCGCCATGACAGGAGCGCACCAAGGAAAGCCAGAACGCCGGATTGAATCGGGCAGGAACAGCTTGCGGAGAGACCGACAGCAAAAAGCCGGACAAGCAAACAGCAGAGATTCGCCAATCTCTGTTGAATGGTTGTTCGGTGCAGGGTGTGGGATGCAGTCCCACACATTCCCGATGATGCCCTGCATCTCGGCTGCTCACCATTTTTATGGGGAGCCAAATCTGAAAATTGCAGATTTTCAGATTTCATCGAGGGACTGGGGAGCGAAATCTCCAGCAAGGTCGCCGTCGGCCAAAATCACGAAAGTGAGTTTTGAGGCGACACGGGCGAATCTTGCGCTTGTAATTCTCGAACCCCTAAAGCACCATGATAGGACGTAAAAATTGGAGGTGAAGATTATTTCAGACTATTTGAAACCCAATATGCCATTGCCGCAGTATCTGCCCTACGCCCGGTTCCTTCTGAATACCGATTTAAGCAACACTGCAAAATTGCTCTACACGCTCCTGCTCGACCGTGCCACTCTCTCGCAGAAAAACAACTGGGTGGACGAGCATGGACGCATTTATGTGATCTATCCGCTTTCCCATCTGGCGAAAGATTTAGACTGCTGCATCTCCAGTGTGACACGCTCTTTTGCTGAACTGGAAAAAGCGGAACTTGCCGAGCGAGTACGCAGTGGCTTTTCCAAGCCCAGCCACATTCTGCTCAGGATTCCCCATACTGCGCAGAATTGCGCAGTCACAGTATGCACCAGTGCGCAGTCCGACTGTGCAGAAATGACCAGCATGATCATGCAAAAATGCACATCTAACCAACGTAATAAGAACAACCTGAATGATAACCACCTGATAAGAACAAACAGCTCTCGTCTTTCATTGGGAGAATACCAGAATGTTTTTCTGACGGAAAAGGAGTACAAACGGCTCAAGGCTGACTTTGCAGGGTTGGATGGCCTGATCGAGCAGTTATCCGCTTATATCCAATCTACTGGAAAGAAGTATGCCGACCATGCCGCAACGCTGAGTATCTGGGCGAAGCGGCAGAATGCGGAGAAAAAGACAGCACCGGGTATCCCGGACTACACCTTTGCGGAAGGAGAAAGCCTATAAAGACGCTTGAGAAGATTTTAGAACAGTCTGTTTCCAGCATTCCCCAAAATGCCACCGATTATTATGATGCAGATGGCCTGCTCTACTGCGGCAAGTGCCGCACTCCAAAAGAAACCTTCTTTGCCAATGGTCTTGTCTTGATGGGAAAGAACATTCATCCGGTAGAATGTGCCTGCCATAAAGCCGAGCGGGAACAGCAGGAAGCAGCGATTAATGAACGGAAGCATCTCGACCTTGTGCGGCGGCTGAAAGCAGACGGCTTTTCTGATTCAGCTATGCTGGACTGGACATTTGCAAACGACAATGGGCGCAGCCCACAGATGCACCATGCACACCGCTATGTGGAGCAGTGGCGGACCATGCGCTCAGAGAACATCGGGCTGCTCCTCTGGGGCGGTGTCGGCACAGGAAAAAGTTTCCTTGCCGGGTGTATTGCGAATGCTCTGATGGTTCAGGAAGTGCCTGTGCGCATGACGAACTTTGCCCGCATCCTGAACGAACTGAACAACAGCTTCTCCGGACGGAATGAGGTGGTGGGCAGGCTATGCCGCTATCCTCTTCTCATCATTGATGATTTTGGCATGGAGCGTGGTACGGAGTATGCTCTGGAACAAATTTACAGCATTGTAGACAGCCGTTACCGCAGCCGGAAGCCTTTAATCGTTACCACGAATCTGACGCTGGACGAAATCCGGCATCCGCAGGATACCGCCCATGCCCGTATCTATGACCGCCTGCTAGAGATGTGCGTTCCCATCTCCTGCATCGGCGTGAGTTTCCGCAAAGAAACAGCGCTGGAAAAGCTGGAGCGACTGAAACTTTTAATCGGATGAATCAAGGGATGTTTCTAAAATTCGCAGGACAGTCAAAGTTCTGCTACAAGGAAATGGAGTTGCCTATTGAAAAAATACTATGACGCCGAAACTGACAACGCATCCTTTGTACGCTGTATCGATGTTATGGCAAAGCTGATTCAAAAATATGGCTCAACTGTACTGGAGCAAAAGGAGTCTCTGCTTTGCGCGACCAACAGTAAAGCTGCATAAGCAGATTTACACGTTGCGTAATTTTTATTTTTATGTTAAAATAATTGCGTAGCGTGTTTTACATATATGAGGACAACTTTATGGACTGCAAAGACAAAATCCTCGAACTGCGCGAATCGACCGGGATGAACCGCCGGGAGTTTTGCACCTTCTTCCAAATCCCCTACCGCACTGTAACAGAATGGGAACTCGGCCACCGCCATGCGCCGGAGTATGTACTCCGGTTGCTGGAGTATTACATCCAGCATGAAAGTCTCGCACAACAACCAACCGCCGAAAGTGAGGGGGCCTTATGAAAAAAGCACGCACCAAGTGTTACATTTATACGCGCGTATCCACGGCCATGCAGGTGGACGGTTACAGTCTGGATGCCCAGCGTGAAAAGCTGCGCAAATATGCCGACTACGAGGATATGGTCATTGCCGGAGAATATTCTGACGAAGGATTTTCCGGTAAAAACATTCAAGGACGGCACGAATTTCAACAGATGCTGCGAGATGTGCAAGACTGTAAAGACGGCGTTTCTTATGTTCTGGTATTCAAGCTCTCCCGTTTTGGACGCAATGCCGCCGATGTTTTGAACTCCTTGCAGCTCATGCAGGATTTTGGTGTCAACTTGATTTGCGTAGAGGATGGCATTGACAGTTCCAAAGATTCCGGTAAGTTAATGATTTCTGTTCTTTCTGCTGTTGCTGAAATCGAACGTGAGAATATCCGTGCTCAAACGATGGCCGGCCGTGAACAGAAAGCCCGTGAGGGCAAATGGAACGGCGGCTTTGCACCCTATGGCTATAGGCTGGAAAATGGCGAGCTTTCGATTGCAGACGATGAAGTGGAAGTTGTCCGTGTTATTTTTGACCGCTTTATCCATACCAACGATGGTGTAGCAGGCATTGCCCGGTATCTGAACACCCATGGCTATGTGAAAAAGCTCCGTCAGAATGGAACTATCCCAAAGTTTTCTGCTGTATTTGTTAGAGGTATTCTGGACAATCCCATTTACTGCGGTAAGATTGCATTTGGTCGCCGCAAGGTTGAAAAGAAACTCGGCACTCGAAATGAAATGCACGTTGTGAAGCAATCTGAGTTTCCCGTCTATATCGGTCAACATGAAGCCATCGTTTCTGAGGACGACTGGAATCTTGCACAGACCAAGCGTCAGCGTACCACAGGGCGGCGTGAAAAGGTCCGTGACCCAGACCACGCACATATTCTTTCCGGCATTCTGAAATGCCCCTGCTGTGGACGGAACCTGTACGGAAATGTCTCTAAGGCTCACAGCAAGGATAACAAAACTCGTTACTACTACTTCTGCAAAAGCATCAAAGGGCAGACTGGACACGAATGTTCTTTCCGGTTGAACATTGAACAGAACGAAATCAATCAGATGGTCGCATCCATCGTATCCGCTATGGTTCACAACCCACGCTTCGTAGATGCCATCAAAGAAAAAATCAGTTCTGCAGTCGATACCAGCGAGTTAGAGCATCAGGCTGATACAATCAAGGCGCAGCTCCGCCAGCGACTCAATACAAAGTCCCGTCTGGAGCACCAGATGGACACACTGGACTTTAATGATCCCTATTATGACCGTAAGTCTTTGGATTTACAGCGGCGTTACGATGAGCAATATGAACTGATTGAGGACATGGAATCCCAGCTCGCTGAAATCCAAGGTCAGATTGATGACATTCATCAGGAGAAGATCACAGCGGACAACATCTATCACCTGCTTCTGGCCTTCGATGAAGTCTACAATGCCGCCACTGAGGTGGAGCAAAAGGAATTCATGCGTGCCTTCATCGAGCGCATTGATATTTTCCCGAAAAAACAGCCGGATGGCAACTGGATTCGGAACATTGTATTCGCCTTCCCTGTTCCCTACAATGGAAAAGAGATTCGAGAATTTCCCTTGGAATCGCAATCAACCGTTGAGGTTGTGAGTTGTTATACCAAAACGATGTAACAAACGCAACCCTCAAGCCATTGCGAGTGTATCACGGCATTAACCCGCATAAAACCTTGATTTCTAGCACTTTCAAGGTTTGAAGAGCAGTAATTTTTCACCTTTGAACCGGCTCCAGATCTGCCAGAATAATCTTCACCGTCTCATGGAACTGCGAACAAGAAAACCGCCCTGCCGTATTGCTGCGACAGAGCGGTTTTCTGCTGTATGGACTCGAAGGGAGTCGAACCCTCGACCTTTCGGATGCGAACCGAACGCTCATCCCAACTGAGCTACGAGCCCTCAACTGTCCTCTGACCACTAGAGCCAGAGGACATCGTTCATTTTGACTTTATTATTTTACTGCTTCTGGAATCATTTGTCAAGAGTTTCTACCTTCCGGCGAAGCAGACTCATGGGGGGCAGTTCCGGGGTAGTGATGGTGTACTTTTCCATGGCGTGGGGGGTGGATTCCACGCTCTCCCCTGCCTCGTTTTTGATCCACTCCGGGTGCAGCGGGATGCTGCGCCCATCCGGGCAGAGCACCTCCAACGTATCCCCAAGGCTCCATTTGCCGCGCTGCTGGCAGGAGGCAACACCATTCTCCCAGCTTTCCACAGTGCCCACAAACTCCCACTCACGGATATAAGTAGCGCTGTCGGTTGCCTGGCGGGCCTGCTCGCGGCCAAAGTAGAAGCCCGGGGAGTAGTGCCGGTGGCTGGTACGGGTCAGCTCGGCCAGAACGTCATCGCTCAGCTCAAAGTTATCGTTGAGCGGGTCGGCCAGATACTGATCCAGAGCCTTGCGGTAGGCGGCGGTGACGCTGGCGACATAGTAGAACGTCTTGGCGCGGCCCTCGATCTTCAGGCTGTCCACACCTGCCTTGCAGATGAGGTCGATGAAGGGAGCGGTGCACAGATCGTTTGCATTGAGGATATAGCTGCCGTTCTCATTTTCACCGATCTCATACAGCTGGCCCGGGCGGGTCTCCTCGCTGAGGTAATACTTCCAGCGGCAGGGCTGGGCGCACTGGCCCCGGTTTGCATCCCGGCCTGCCATGTAATTGGAGAGCAGGCACCGGCCCGAAATGCTCATGCACATGGCTCCGTGGACAAACGCCTCGATCTCCAGCTCCGGCGGGGTCTTATCGCGCAGGGTGGCGATATCCTGCAGGCTCATCTCACGAGCAAGCACCACACGCTTTGCACCCATGTTGTAAGCGGCACGCGCAGCGGCCCAGTTGGTGATGCCGGTCTGGGTGGACATGTGGACATCGATCTCCGGGGCGAACTGCTTACAGGCTTCCAGCACACCCAGATCGGCCACGATAAAGGCATCCACACCGGCGGCAGCCGCGGCCTTGATGGCTTCGGGCAGGCGGTCAGCTTCCTCATTGGTGGGCAGCGTGTTCATGGTCAGATAGACCTTGCGGCCACGGGCATGGGCGTAGATCACACCCTCTGCCAGCTGCTCCGGCGTAAAATTGGCAGGTGCCGACCGCATACCGAACTCCGGCAGGCTGCAATAAACAGCGTCTGCTCCATAGTTGATGGCATAACGCAGGCGCTCCAAGTCGCCTGCCGGGGCCAGCAGTTCCGGGATCTGTAACATAAAATCGTCCTCTCTTTTTAACACCCTCTCTGTCATCGCTGACGCGATGCCGCCTCACCGGATCGGTTTCTGCAAACCTGACTCCGGAGCTACAGTTGGCACTCCCCTTGGGAGAGCTGTCAGCATAGCGGACTGAGAGGGACTTACTTCTTCAAACTCTGATTGACTTCAGCCGCTTTCCGGCAGTTGGCCTGATGTTCAGCATAGGTCTTGGCGTAATAGTAGTGACCGGAAAGGTCCGTAACAAAGAAATAGCAGTCCCTGACTTCCTCATCACACTGAGGTGCCAGAGCAGCCTGGATCGCGGCAAGGCCCGGGTTCGAGATGGGCCCGGCGGGCAGGCCGGTGCAGGTGTAGGTATCGTAGGCATTCCGGATGTTCTCGGGGATCTCCTCCCAGCCGCCATAATACGGAGCCACCCAGTTCCAGAGGTAGTTGTTGTCCTCGTCGCTCTGGACATAGCTGGAGGTGTTGCTCTGGAGCTTGGGGTAAGGCGAACCCTCGGCCAGACGGTTGCGGAACACCTGCGCCACATTGGAATCCTGATCGTTGCCTGCTTCCTCCTGCACAAAAGAGGCCAGTGTAATGACCTCAGGCAGGGTCAGCTCCTGCTTTTCCAGTTCCCTGTACATCTCGTCCGTAAACTGCTTATCGAAGTGTGCATAGAACGTTGCAACATAATGATGCACGGTATCGTCCGTCAAAAACTCATAGGTGTCCGGAAAGAGGTAGCCCTCACACTTCATAAAGCGGTCGGGGGCATCGTCCGGGACATACTGCCAGAAGGTGTACTCACTGAAATCTCCGGTGTTGGCTTCTTCCAAAAACTCCTCGGCAGTACACAGACCGGCTTCCTCCATTTTCCGGGCAATTGCAATGGCGGTGGTTCCCTCCGGGAAGGTCAGACGCACCGAATCCGCCTTGGCATACGCAGACAACTCTGCGATCAGGCCATCGTAGGAATATCCGCCGGTTTGCAGCGTAAAATCACCGTACTGCAGTTTTCCGGCGGCACCCTTGTGCCCCACATACCAGCGGAACAGATAGGCCGAACGGATCACTCCAGCCTCCTTCAGCTCCTTTGCGATGGCAGCAACGCCGCTGCCCTGGGGGATGCTGACGGTCACCTCTGCACCCGGCTTTCCTCCATTGCCGTTGATCTCGTTATACGCAAACACACCTGCCGCACCGGCTGTCAGTACCAGCAGCAACAGCACGACCAACAGGATCTTCAGCGCACTGCCTTTTTTCTTTTTCTGGTGTTTCTCTGCCATATCCACGTTCCTTTCAATCCATCATCAGGCGCATGTAGCTCTCCGAAACATCAAAAGGTTCTCCTTCAAAACGGATGAGGCCATACTCCTGCCGGGTTCCCTCGCCCAGGAACAGATTCTGGGCAGCCCCCACCGTGATGACAGCCTTTTCCACAATGACCTCTTTCTCCCGGGCGGCTTCCATCAGCACCTCGGCAGCACGGTCATTTTCCGCCATCATCTCCACAAAGTAAAGGGTATCCTCTCTGCGGAAATAGATGCCGTAGCCCTGCTCACTGGATACGATGGTCGCGCCACGGGAATACAGGTCCCGCAGAACTTCCCCCATCTGCTCCGGCGGCAGCTGAACGGTGTCGGGCCAGTATTTTGCCCGCAGCTCGCAGAGTTTTTTTGCCGTCACGGAATCGAATTCTGCCTGGCTCCACAGGTTGCGCTCCACCTCCCGGGGCAGGCAGCGCAGGGCAAAGGCTTTCTGGAAGCCTTTATCCTGCAGCAGCGTTGATTGTTCCGGGCTGGTGGGCACTGCCACCACAAAGCCTGCGCCCCGCAGTTTCTGCTGGGCGCACAGGGTATCCACCAGGCCCGCAAGGAGCAGGCTGCCCTGCCCGCACAGACCGAACAGATAGCTGCCCGGGCGGCCCTGCAGGGTCACCGGCACAGCCAGTGCCACAGCCTCAATGTGGTCGTTTTCCTCCGCGACGTAGACATTCTGCACCCCGGCAAAGCGCTCCACAGCGCCACGGACAAACTCCTCCGTGTCGCCACGCTGGGCCTGCCACAGGGCCAGCACCTCCGCCCAATCGGACGGCTGCATCAAACGATACATGATATAGGATGCCTCCTTTTGTTTCAAATAACAGCGAGAGCAAGAGTTCTGACCTCTCCCTGAATATCCTCAATGCTCCGCATCTTCTCCCCTGCCGTGCAGTGGACGGTATCCCAGCCGAGGTGAGCGGCGCAGTATTCTGCCGCCCGGCGGCTGCGGGCCAGATATTCGGTGTCCTTTTCATGGACATCCTTCCTGGTCTCGTCGCCATGGTAGCGGGCAGTCATCAGCCGCTGACTCACCGCCGGGTCAACCTGCAGATAGATCACCTTATCCGGTGCAGGCAGGCCCAGCAGGTGGTATTCATAGTCAAAGAGCCACTGCAGGAATGTGTCCCACTGCTCCGGCGGAAGCTTCGAGCACTGATGCACAGCATTGGAGGTGGTGTAGCGGTCAGCGATCAGGATGCCGCCTTCCTCGTAGAACTTGCCCCAGTCCGACTTATACCCCGCATAGCGGTCCACCGCATAAAAGCTGGATGCCGCGTAGGCGTTGACATCGTCAGGCTTGTCGCCAAACTGCCCGGCCAGATACATCTTGACCAGCGCACTGGAATCACTGTCATAATCCGGGAAGGTAATTTCTCTTACCAGATGATTCGTCACCGTCAGGTGCTTTGCCAGCAGCTTGGCCTGCGTGCCCTTGCCGCTGCCGTCCAGCCCTTCCAGAACGATCAGCTTGCCTTTGCTCATACACCAGCCTCCTGCTTGATGGCCTCATACTTTGCGCGGACTTCGGCAGTTCTGCCGCAGCACATCTTGCCCTCAGGGCAGGGGCCGCTGACACAGGCCGGACCGGCCTTGGCAAAGATATGGGGTGCCACCGGGTAGACCAGCCGGAACATCTCCTCAGCCAGCTGACGGATCTCCCACTGAGCGCGGGAGCAGCAGCGCAAATGGAAGAAATTCTGCAGGCTGCGGGCGTTCATGGTCACGACCATCTTCGTCTCGCAGGCGTTGGGCAGCACGAAGCGGGCATCCTCGTTGGCCTGTTTGGAGGCCTTGGCGCGGGCCTGCTTTTCGGGCATTCCCTCCGCCATCAGGCGGGCAGTATGGCCGTCCTCCAGCTTTTTTGCAAGGTCCAGGTAGCGCTTCGCATCCTCATCCATGCTCTCAAGAAAGGCTGCCTTTGCCTCAGGGATGGCCTCGATCTCCGGCGGGATGACATAGTGGAAGTCGTCCAGCCGGACATACCGCTGGCTCTGGACACTGAAGGATGCGATGCGGTGCCGGGTGATCTGGGCCAGCAGGGTGCGGCTCACACCCTCAATGCCAAAGGTGAAGCTGGCATGTTCAATGGGGCTGGCATGGCCCAGGTCGCTGAGCATGGTCAGGAACTTGGCCGTTTTCTCCTCAGTCAGGCCGTCCAGCAGGTCGGTGATATGGGCATCGGAGTAGCAGAGCTTGGCCGCTGCCGCCACCACCTTTTCCGGTTCCGGGGTATGTGCGATCAATCGAACGGTCATCATAGTTTTCTCATTCCTCCGTAATTTTCGTCAGCGGCGCAAAATTTGCCATGGTTTTCTTCACACCGACTTTTTCAAAGTTGATCTCCACGATCTGGTCTCCTGCAGCGGCCTTGACCGCCAGCACCTTGCCCCGGCCAAAGACCTTGTGCTCCACAATGTCGCCCACCTCGTAATGCTTTGGGCCGGTGGATGCCGGGCGGGAAGCTGCCGGGCTCCCCGGAAAGCTCACGGGTTTGGACGCTGCCTTGGGGGCCGCGGGGCGGCCATAGCCCACACCAAAACCGGAGGAGCCGGACGTGCGCGGGGCGCTGCTTCCGCTGCCAAACCCGGAAGCACTGCTGCCACGGCCTGCATAACCGGAGCCGAAGCCGCCGCGCTCAGAGGCATTGTATTCCCGGTTGAGGTAGCTGCTGCCGGTGCGGCCGCCGAAGCTGCTGGAATTGCGGCCCCAGCCGGACGCGCCGGAGTAGCCCGAGGCCCCGCCGGGAACGGTATCACTGTAACTGGAACCCCAGCCCATGGAAGAACGGCGTTCCAACGCCGGGCTGCGGGTCTCTTCTATATACTCAGGCTCGATCTCGCGCAGGAAGCGGCTGGGTTCGTTGCGCTGGGTGCGGCCGTAGAGCATCCGGGAGACGCTGTTGGAGATATACAGCTCCTTCTTGGCGCGAGTGATGCCGACATAGGCCAGACGGCGCTCTTCCTCCAGATCTGCCTCGGAGTATTTGCTCATCTCGCTGGGGAACACCCCCTCCTCCATGCCAATGAGGAACACATAGGGGAATTCCAGACCCTTTGCAGAGTGGATGGTCATCAGGACCACCTGGTCAGCGCTCTCGTTGTAGCTGTCAATGTCGCTGATGAGGGCGATATCCTCCAGGTAGCCTTCCAGTGAAGCATCCTCGCCGTGCTGGTCGCAGTAGTTTTTGACGTTGTTGACCAGCTGGCCCAGGTTCTGCAGGCGGTCTGCCGCATCCTCGTGGCCCTTGGCCGCATCGGCTTCCAGCATGGCCTTGTAGCCGGTCACCTCAATGACATCCTGGGCAAATTCGTCCAGTGTCCTGGTTTCCAGCGATTCCTGCAGTTTTTCGTAGATCTGCCAGAATTTCAGCAGCGGCATGATGGCACGGCTGAGTTTGGCGTATGCATCCGCGTGGGAGATGACTTCCAGCATACTGATTCCCTGCTGGGCGGCAAGGTCAGCGATCACGTCAACAGTGGTATTGCCGATCTTCCGGGCAGGCTCGTTGATGATGCGGCGCAGGCGCACATCATCCCGGGCGTTCGCCACGATGGACATATAGGAGTGGATGTCCTTGACCTCTTTGCGGTCATTGAAGCGCTGGCCGCCCACGATCTTATGGGGAATGCCCGCGCGGGTAAAGTAGCTTTCGATGGGGGCCGACTGGGCATTCATGCGGTAGAGCACCGCATGATCCGCCAGATGCCCGCCCTCTTTCAGGTGCTCACCGATGACATCCGCAATGTGCATGGCTTCGTCCTGCTCATTCTCGGCAGTGTAGACCTGCACCTTGTCGCCCTCGTCGTTCCGGGTCCACAGGGTCTTGCCCTTGCGCTCGGTGTTGTGCTGGATGACGCAGTTGGCAGCATTCAGGATGTTGGAGGTGGAGCGGTAATTCTGCTCCAGACGGATGGTCTTGGTACCGGGGAAGATGCGCTCAAAGTTCAGGATGTTCTCAATGGTGGCACCGCGGAAACGGTAGATGCTCTGGTCATCGTCACCGACAACGCAGATATTCTTTTCCGGGCCGGTGAGCAGGCTGACCAGCCGGAACTGGGCCACACTGGTATCCTGATACTCGTCCACCAGCAGGTAGCGGTACTTGTTCTGGTAGAACTCCCGCACATCCTCGTGCTCCGCCAGCAGCTGCACGGTCTGGTAGATCAGGTCGTCGAAGTCGAAGGCTCCTGCCTCCCTGAGCTTTTTCTCGTAGGCGGCATAGACTTTGGCGGCAATGGCTCCCTTGGTGTCCCGGGCCGGGGTGCGCAGCGCCTCCTCCGGGCTGACCAGCTGATCCTTCCAGCGGCTCATCTGGTTGATGGCGCTCTTGATCGGGAAGAACTTGTCGTCGATGCTCAGTTCCTTATAGACCGCCTTCATCACCCGCTGGGAGTCATCGGTATCATAGATGGTAAAGCTGCGGGGATAGCCGATGGATTCTGCCCAGCGGCGCAGAATGCGCACACAGGCCGAGTGAAAGGTAGAGGCAAACACCTCGTCCCCTTCTTCGCCGCCCAGCATATTGCGCAGGCGCTCTTTCAGCTCCCCTGCCGCCTTGTTGGTAAATGTGATGGCCATCACGTTCCAGCTGCGGACAGCGTTCTGCCGCAGCATCCCGTCCAGCCAGGCGGGCGCGTCAGTGCCGGTCATAATTGCCGTTTTCAGGGCCTTGACGTCCTCTTCGGTCACCTCACGGGGGGTCCAGCTGGAACCGTGGGCCGAGCCAAACCGGATCAGGTTTGCAATGCGGTTGACCAGAACAGTGGTCTTGCCGCTGCCTGCACCGGCCAGAATGAGCAGCGGGCCGTCGGTGGTAAATACCGCCTGCCGCTGCATATCGTTCAGGCGGCCAAACTGCTTTTCAATATAGGTATCGCGCAGAGCGCAGAATTCCTGTTGGAGACTTGCTGCCATTGTTTCACCTGTTCTTCTATAAAATCACTTACTTTATAAGTATATCACAATTCGAGAGGGTTGTACATAAAAAACCGCCCTTCCTGTACAGCACAGGAGGGGCGGCAGTGTTCAGATAAAGCTTAGCCGAAGATGTTGATCAGGATACCTGCAGCAACAGCGGAGCCGATAACGCCGGCAACGTTGGGGCCCATGGCGTGCATCAGCAGGAAGTTGGAGGGGTTCTCGCTCTGGCCGACCTTCTGAGAAACACGGGCAGCCATGGGAACAGCGGAAACACCTGCGGAGCCGATCAGGGGGTTGACCTGACCACCGGTCAGGGCGTACATCACCTTGCCGCACAGAACGCCTGCAGCGGTACCAAAGGAGAAGGCGATCAGACCCAGCACGATGATGAACAGGGTGCGGCTGTTCAGGAAGGTGTTTGCAGAGGTGGTGCAGCCAACAGACAGAGCCAGGAAAATGGTGATGATGTTCATCAGCTCATTGCCGGCAGTCTTCTGGATACGATCCACAACACCGGACTCTTTCATCAGGTTGCCCAGCATCAGCATACCGACCAGAACGGCAGCATCGGGAACGATCAGAGAAACAACGATGGTGACCATGATGGGGAAGATGATTCTCTCGGTCTTGGACACGGTGCGCAGCTGCTTCATCACGACTGTGCGCTCTTTCTTGGTGGTGAGCGCCTTCATAATGGGCGGCTGGATCACGGGCACCAGAGCCATGTAGCTGTACGCCGCAACAGCGATGCTGCCCAGCAGCTCAGGTGCCAGACGGGAGGTGACAAAGATGGCAGTAGGGCCGTCTGCACCGCCGATGATGGAGATTGCAGCGGACTGCTTCTGGGTGAAATCCACAATGCCGGTAGCAGCCAGCAGACGAGCGCCCATGTAAGTGCCAAAGATACCGAACTGAGCGGCAGCGCCCAGCAGCAGGCTCTTGGGGTTGGAGATCAGGGGGGCGAAGTCGGTCATGGTACCGATGCCCAGGAAGATCAGCGGGGGGTAAATGCCCAGCTTGACACCCATGTAAAGCATATCGGCCAGACCGCCGTTGTTCAGGATCTCGATCCACATCGGGTGCTCAAGACCATCACCAACGAAGTACTGCATGTGGATAACGCCGCTGCCGGGCAGGTTGGCAAGGATCATGCCAAATGCCATGGGCAGCAGGATCAGGGGCTCAAATTCCTTCACGATGGCCAGGTACAGCAGGAAGCAGCCCACGCAGATCATGATCGCGTAGAGGTAGCCGCCCGGCTCACCGAACCGTGCAAAGCCGGAACTCTGGAAAATACCGACCAGAGTATCGATAAACTGTGTCATGTTTTTCCTCCTGTGTTAAAAAGGTGCGGTGGTGTCGTTGACACCAGCCTTGCTCCAGCCATTTGCAGCACGGCGCACGGCCTTCAGGGTGTACTTGCCATTGCCCATGGCATGGATGGCAGCCATAATTGCGGCAACCACATCGCCGGGAATGCCTTCCTCCACCACAGGGGCGGGAGCAGTCTGCTGCACGGGGGCGGCGGGCTTTGCGGCAGCCTTGGGAGCTGCAGGCTCCTTGGCGGCCTTCTTCTTGGCGGCCATACCGTCGAAGATCTTGCCTTCCAGCATGATGATGAGCATCAGCAGGACGAGGATGGCAAACACCAGCACGATACCGGTAATGGTGATAACCACATCAGAACCCAGATTCATGGTCTTCCTCCTAATAATAATTTACTCCGCACTCCGGAGCAGGCCCCGGCGCGCAAAAAGCGATTTGAAAATATTATACAATATTTCCCGACCCGATTCAACAAGTATGAACAAAATTTTGTTGCAACTTTTCCAATTTCTTAACAAGCCGGGTCAGGGCCCCGGTTAACGGCGGCCCATGCGGGGGGTCGCATCCAGGAAGCCGGTCTCCAGCTTATCGTTCAGGCCCAAGCTCATGGCGGTGCCCAACGCCACGCAGTTCACGGGATCGGGCGAGACGGTCACATCCACCTTGAGTTCCTGGCTCAGGTATTCGGGCAGGCCGTGCAGCTGTGCGCCGCCGCCGGTCAGCACCACACCATTGCGGAAGATATCGCCTGCCAGCTCGGGCGGGGTCTTTTCCAGCACCTGATGGGCGGCAGTGCCGATCTGCTCACTCAGCATCATCACAGGCTCGTAGAGGTCGCTGGTGGAAACATTCACCTTGATGGGCAGGCCGGTCAGCAGGCTGCGGCCCTTCACCTCCATCGTCTCGTCAAAATCAGCCTTCTGGGGGCAGCAGGCGACGTTCTTTTTCAGCTGCTCTGCGGTACGCTGGCCGATGGCAATGCTGAACTTGTTGCGGACATGCTTCAGGATCTCGTCATCATAGTGGTTGCCCGCCACACGGACACTGGTGGCCTTGACCTTGCCGCCCAGAGACAGGACAGCGATATCGGTGGTGCCGCCGCCGATATCAATAATCATCCGGCCATCGGGCTGGGTGATGTCGATGCCGGAACCCAGTGCAGCGGCAATGGGCTCATCGATCAGGTAGACCTGACGGGCACCGGCGGCCATCACGGCCTCCACTACGGCATCACTCTCAATGCCGGTGATGGCAGCGGGCACGCAGACAGCCACCCGGGGCTTGACCATGTGGGAGCTGTACACCTGATTCACAAACCGGCAGATCAGCTCCCGGGTCATGGTGTGGTCGCTGATGACACCGTCCTTCAGCGGGAAAATGGCGGAAATATAGTTGGGGGTGCGGCCTACCATGGCCAGGGCCTTGTCGCCCACCTCCAGCACGGAGTTCTTGCGGGTATCCATTGCCACCACGCTGGGCTGGTTGAGCACGACCCCCTGCCCTGCCTGTGCAATGATAATGGTCGTTGTGCCCAGATCGATGCCGATGTCATTCTGTGCCATAATGAAACGTTCCTTTCTCTGCTCCCCTGTTTTCTATCGTAAATGCCCGTTCGGGCGGGAAATCAAATCAATTTATATTGTAGCATAAGCCAGTAAAAAAGTATAGACCAAACCTCTCCTAGTAGGAAAGGCAAGTCAGCAGCCTGGCTCCCCTATTAGGAGAGCTGGCGCAAAGCGCCTGAGAGGTTATTCTGCCGCCATCTGTTCCGGCGGCAGATTCTCTTTCAGCAATTCGCACAGGCCGCTGTACCGCAGGTTCTGCCGGACATTGGACATCATCCGGTTCACCACATCCCGCCGCCCGGCCACGATGCACAATTTGCGGGCGCGGGTCACGCCGGTGTAGAAGAGGTTGCGGTAGCAGAGCCTTGGCGGCACCTGCGCCACCGGCAGCACCACCGCCGGGAACTCGCTGCCCTGGCTCTTGTGCACCGTGATGGCGTAGGCGATCTCCAGCTCGTTCAGGTTTTCCGCCGGGTAGAGCAGGCGGCGGTCATCCATCCGCACCACCATGGAGCGGTCGCGCATGTTGATGGATTCCACAATGCCGATATCGCCGTTATAGGCTCCCACGCCCTGTTCCCCGCCAATGCGGTTCCAGACGATCTCGTAGTTGTTCCGCACCTGCATCACCTTATCGCCCACCCGGAACACCCGGGAGGCGCTTTGGAGCTGGGGCTTGCCCTTCTGCTCCGGGTTGAGCAGGTTCTGCAGCTCCACATTCAGCGCCTGGGTGCCGGTGGGCCCCAGCTTGGTGGGGCAGAGCACCTGAATATCCCGGACAGGGTCAAACCCATAGCTCCGGGGCAGACGCGTGGTGACAAGATCGCACACCAGTTTCTGTGCCGCATCGCCGTCCGATTCCAGAAAGAAGAAATCGTCTGTCTTACCGCCCTTCTGCAGCGGCTCACTGCTGATGATGTGGTGGGCGTTCTCCACAATAAGGCTGCGTCTGGCCTGCCGGAAGATCTCGTTCAGGCAGACGGTGGGCACCAGCCCGGAGCGGATGACCTCCCCCAGAATGTTGCCGGGCCCCACGCTGGGCAGCTGATCGGCATCGCCCACCATGATAATGCGGCAGCTGTACCGCAGGGCTGCAATGAGCGCCTGAAACAGCTTCACATCCACCATACTCATCTCATCCAGAATGACCACATCGCATTTGAGCAGGTTCTTGTCATTGTGGATAAAGCTGACCACGCCGCCGGAGTAGTCCACCTCCAGCAGGCGGTGGATGGTAGAGGCCTTGCGGCCGGTCAGTTCACTCAGCCGTTTGGCCGCACGGCCCGTGGGAGCACAAAGCGCCACCCGGTCGGCCTGATGTTCCAGCAGCTGCAGGATGGCGTTGACCGTGGTGGTCTTACCGGTGCCGGGGCCGCCGGTCAGCACAAGGCAGTTTTCGGTCATGGCCTTGCGGATGGCTTCCCGCTGCAGGGGCGCATAGGCAAAGCCCTGGGTCAGCTCCAGCACCTGAATGTTTTTATCAAGGTCCCGCACTGTCTGCTTTTCCCGCTTCGCCAGCAGGGCCAGCCGGTCGGCAATGGCCTGTTCTGCTTCCAGCAGGTCAGGCAGATAGATATACGGCACCGCCTCCAGCATCTTTACGCCAAGCTGCCCGGTCTCAATGCAGTGGTCCAGCGCACGGGCCAGCTTTTCGGGCGGCTGCTGGATGAAGTGGGATGCCGTGTCAAGCAGCTGCGCACGGGGCAGACAGGTGTGGCCGTTGCCCGCGTTATGGCGCAGGGTACGGAGAAGCGCCGCTTCCAGCCGCTGAGTGCAGTCTCCTTCCATATGATAATACTGTGCAATGCTGTCGGCATGGCGGAAATCCAGCTGCAGGGGTTCCCCACAGAGCAGATAAGGGTTCTGGGAGATGGCCTGCATGGCACCGGGGCCAAAGACGCGGAACACCTCCATGGCGCGGCGGGGGCTGATCTCGAACTGCGCCAGATAGGCAATCAGCTCCCGCATTCCGAACATCCGCTTGAACTCCCGCTGGATGCGGTCGGCCTTGTCTGCCGAGATGCCGGGGATCAGGGTGAGCTGGGCGGGATCGTTGGCGATCACTTCCAGCGCCGCCGCGCCGAATTTATCGATGATCTTATTGGCCGTGCGTGCCCCGATGTAAGGCAGAGAACCGCTGGCAAGGAAGGCGTACACTGCCTCCAGATCCTTCGGCATATCGGTCTCGCATTCCTGGGCGTGGAACTGGCGGCCATAAGTGGCGTGGTTCTCATATTTACCGCGGCAGACCACACTCTCGCCCGCATGGAGCTCGCCCACGATCCCGCACACCACGGTGACCGTGCCGCCGCCGGAAATTTCAAACACCGTGTAGCCGTTGTCCGGGTTTTCGTAGATGATATCCTCCACCGTGCCCTCGATCTGTTCCAGCTCCATGCTCCTCACCCCCTTGTGACATAATTATTTATAGTATAATCGTTTTGGTGTTATTTGTAAAGGAATTGGGCAGGTCCTGCTCTATACAACCTCTCAGCTTTGGCGTTGCGTGAGGCTTTCCCTCTTCGCCAAGGCCTCCCCTACTAGGCAACAAAAGAGCCGCCCTTCTGCGGTTTCGCAAAAGAACGGCTCGATCTTTATAAATTTGCGTGCGGTCTTGCTTTTTCCTGTTTCAGCTTCCGGAACACAACGATATACGCCGGGATCAGGAAGAAGCAGGCAAAGAACCAGGCCACCGGGTTTGCAATGCAGGCGGCAAAATAGCCCCACAGCGGCACGAACAGGAAACCCACCAGAGCACGGGCGATCATCTCTGCCACACCGGCAAACATGGCCAGGCTGGAATAACCCAGACCCTGAATGGTGTAGCGGTAAATGATAAGGACCGCCAGCGGGATGTAGAACACGCTGTTCCAGAAGATGAAGCTCTGGGCGTTGGCCATGATCTCGGTCTGGCTGCTCTCAAGGAACAGGCCGATCAAAGCCTTATCCAGCACGCGCAGGATCAGGAAGGATGCCACACTGTACACACAGCCGATGCCCAGGGCGGTGTTCACGCCCTTGTTCACACGGTTCAGGTCGTTGGCACCCATGTTCTGGCTGGCGTAGGTGGTCATGGCCGTGCCAATGCTCTCCAGCGGGACGGACAGGAACTGTGCCGCCTTGCCGCCTGCAGTCTGCGCTGCCACGATGTCGCTGCCCAGGCCATTGACCGCACCCTGCAGCACAACGGAACCGATGGCCGTGATGCTGCACTGCAGACCCATGGGGATGCCCATGCCGCACAGCTTGACACAGTGCTGTCTGCTCAGGCGGCTTTCTTCTTTGTTCCAGCGCAGCTCATTATAATGCTTGAGGATGTACCACAGGCTGCCCAGACCGGCCACTGCCTGGCTGAACACGGTGGCGAACGCCGCACCGAACACACCCATCTTGAAGGTGATGATGCAAAGCAGGTCCAGCCCGATGTTCAGAAAGCTTGCCATCAGCAGGAAATACAGAGGCCGCTTGCTGTCACCCAGAGCGCGCATCAGGGCGCTGGTCATGTTATACAGCAGAGTGAACGGGATGCCGATAAAGATGGTGCGGATGTAGATATCTGCCAGATCAATGATGTTGTCCGGGGTATTGGTCCAGACCAGAATGGAACGGGTCATGGCCACCGTGACCACAGTAAGCACTGCGGCAAAAAAGACGCTCAGCCAGACGGCATTGGCGGTGTAGCGGCGCATCTCCGCATAGTCTTTTGCACCGAATGTCCACGAGATGGGGATGGAGAAGCCGCAGGCAATGCCGTTGACAAAGCCCAGCACCAGATAGTTCAGACCGCCCACACTGCCGACTGCCGCCAGGGCTTCCACGCCCACAAAGCGGCCCACGATGATGGTATCCGCCAGATTATAGAACTGCTGGAACAGGCTGCCCAGCATCAGCGGCACCGCAAAGGCAAGGATCAGCTTGAGCGGGCTGCCCTGCGTCATATCTTTCGTCATACGCACGTTCCTCCTTGGGAAAGCATCACAGACCTTATCACACGAATTTTTTCCGACAAAAACGCCCTGCCGCGCAATGGGCAGGACGTTTTTGTTCATGTGGGTATTATATCAGGTTGCGATGAATTTTCAAGAGGTTTTTTCAAATTTTTCAGTGCTTCCCGGCCAGATGCTTCAGCAGCTGGAACAGAATGCTCCAGCAGCTGGAACAGAATGCTCCAGAACCCCGTTCCGGCATTGCCTGAAGGAGGGGTCTCCTCATCCGGAATGCTCAGCGGCGGGTCATTCTGAATAATGTGCGAGGAACTGTCTGGTACGCTCCTCCCGGGGATGATCGATGAGCTGTTTGGCAGGGCCCTCCTCCACGACCACGCCGCCATCCATGAACAGGATGCGGTCGGCCACATCGCGGGCAAAGTGCATCTCATGGGTAACAATGATCATCGTGGTCTTGCGGTCAGCAAGATCGCGCAGGACCTTCAGCACCTCGCCGGTCAGCTCCGGGTCGAGAGCGCTGGTGGGCTCATCAAAGCAGAGGATATCCGGGTGAAGCGCCAGCGCGCGGGCAATGGCCACGCGCTGCTGCTGGCCGCCGGAGAGCTGATGCGGGTAGTGGCCGGCCCGCTCCGAAAGGCCCATCTGCGCCAGCAGTTCTCTCGCCTGCTGTTCCAGCTCCGCGTGGATGGCCTTTTTGTTTGCCTGATATTCCGGACGTTCCTTTGCCAGCAGTTCCCCTGCCAGCATCACGTTCTGTAAAGCCGTGTACTGCGGGAACAGGTTGAAGTTCTGGAACACCAGACCGAAATGGAGCCGCTTTTTACGGATCTCGCTTTCCTTCTGGGTGGCAGGGTCGGCGGCATCCCACATGGTCTCGCCGTTCACCTTGATCACACCCGTGTCAGGCCGTTCCAGAAAGTTCAGGCAGCGCAGCAGAGTTGTTTTGCCGGAACCGGACGAGCCGATGATCGCCAGCGCTTCCCCCTGCTCCAGATCCAGGGAGATGTCCTTCAACACATGGGTCTCGCCAAAATTTTTCCCGATACCGGAAGCTTCGAGCAACGCCATAATCTATCTGCCTCCTTAGCAGCGGAAATAATCGAGCTTTTTTTCAGCCCAGTTGAACAGGATGGTCAGTGCGCCCACAAACACCAGGAAGAAGAGCGCGGTGGAGAACAGCGGCCAGATCAGGCCCTTTGCGCTATACTCCTTGGCCATCATAATGATTTCCTTGTTGGCAATGGTGTTTGCCAGCGAGGTATCCTTGACCAGCGTGATGATCTCGTTGCCCATGGGGGGCAGGATGCGCTTGACGACCTGAAGCAAGGTCACCTTGAAAAAGATCTGTGTTTTGGTCATGCCAAGCACCTGCCCGGCCTCAGTCTGCCCCTTGGGCACTGCTTCAATGCCGCCGCGGTAGATCTCAGAAAAATAGCAGGCATAGTTGATGGCAAAAGCCACCACCGCCGCCACCATCCGTCCGCCGGAGCCGGAGGGCCAGGGGTTGTTCATGCCCAGCAGGCCGGGGCCCAGATAGATCACGATGATCTGCAGCATCAGCGGGGTGCCGCGGATGATCCAGACAAAGGTCTTGACCAGCCCGGCCAGCGGCTTGCAGCGGCTCATGGAGCCAAACGAGACCACCAGCCCCAGCGGCAGTGCAAACAGCAGTGTCAGGGCAAAGAGCTCACAGTTGAGCAGGAACGCGCCGGACAGGCGCATAAGAATCACAGACACAAAAACACACCTTTTTTATTCAGAATCCATATTCCCCTTCCATCACAGCCGGTGAAAGTTCCCTCTGCTGGGGAGCCTTTCACGCATCGGCAACAAAAAGCCTCCCTCACCGAGGGAGGTTGCATCGCATAGCGATGACAGAAGGAGTTTTTCAACAAATTCAGTCAGCCAGTGCCAGATCGTACTTATCGGCCAGTGCCTGCATGGTACCATCGGCCTTCAGTGCATCAAAGGCCTCATCCACAGCGGCGGCAGCATCACTGCCCTTGCGGAATGCCACACCGTACTCCTCAGCGTTCAGCTCGTCCACGATCTTCAGGTCGGCATAGTCAGTGCCCTCACCGATCATGGCGTTGGCCAGGGTCAGGTCAAGTACAGCGGCATCGGCAGTGCCTGCTGCAACTTCCATCAGGCAGTCGGTCTGAACGCTCTTGGAAACGTAATCAGCCTGTGCCAGGTTCTCGTCCCCCTCAATGGCGGCCTCACCGGCGGAACCAGCCTCGGCGACCACGGTCTTCCCCACCAGGTCAGCGGTAGAGGTATAATCGGTGCCATCTTTCACAACGACCACCTGTGCATTCTTTGCATAAGCCTTGGTGGTAGCGGTGTTCTGCATGATGTCATCGGTCAGGGTCATGCCGTTCCAGATGCAGTCGATGCTCTTGGCATCCAGCTCCACGACCTTGGTATCCCAGTTGATCTCCACAAACTCCGGCTCCACGCCCAGCTTTTCGCAGACAGCAGTGGCCAGCTCGGTATCAAAACCGGTGAAGTTGCCATCGGCATCGGTGTAGTTCATGGGCTCGTAAACAGTGTAGCCGATGACCAGCTTGCCCTTGCCCTTGATGTAATCCAGGTCGCTGCCTGCGGTCTGGGAAACGGCAGCACTGCCGGAAGCAGAAGCAGATGCGGCAGTGGAAGTGGAAGCGGCACCACCGCAGGCGGCAAGGCTCAGTGCCATGGCACCGGCCAGGAATGCAGATACAAGACGTTTCATATACGGTTCCTCCCTCAGTGGCAAGCAGCCTTGTTTTATTGCTTTACCATGCTAAATCGCTAAACTGTGGTTATAGAATAGCGCGTTTTCTGCCATTTGGCAAGGGGGAAAACTGATTTTTCGCAGTTTGCTCAAATCTTTACCGCTTTACCACGGCAAAGCGGTCATTTTGACAAAACAAAAACGCCGCGTCGGCAGCTGCCAGACGCGGCGAGATGTTTTTCTCTGAAAACGCAGCGGAATGCCACCGCCCCCCTATCCGGGAGAGCCGGTGCGCGATTGCGAGACCGAAAAGGGCTTTCCCCTCAGCCCAGGGCATCCAGCGCCGCCTTTTGCAGGTCGGTGATGTCAATGGTACACAGAGCCTTCAGGTCGGCATCGCCGCCGGAAAGCCCGGCGATCTCGGTGCGGGTCTTGCCCTTGAGGGCATCGCAGAAGCCTTCGCTGTGCTCGTACCACTCCTTGCCCAGCGCCGACGCACCGCGCATCCCGTAGTCCTCACCCAGCTCCAGCTTGGTTTTGACGAGATCCGGGGCTGTCACACCGCCGTCCGACACCACCGTCAGGGCCGGCTCGGCCATATCCGCAATGGCACTGGTCACGCGGTGATCCGCATCGGTGGTCAGTGCCACGATGCTCACATCCACCTGCGCATTCACATCCTTGTCATCGGTGGCGGTGATGTCCGAAGTCCCGTTCACCGCTTCGATGCCCAGCGCGGCCCTGTCGCCCTTGGCGGCACCCAGTGCCCTGGCATTGGCGCAGGCCCGGGTCACGGCATCCCGGTAACGGTCCACAGCAATGGTGCAACCGCTCAGCAGGTCGGCATCCGTGGGCTTGCCATCCTTATCCACTTTGAGCATGGAGACCTGTTCCGGGGTCATGCCGATCAGGTAACTGGCAAAGGCATCTACCTGTTCCGCCCAGCCCTTTTTCAGGGAAGAGACCTCGGCCAGCGGGTAATCGTCCCCCTTCTGCCGCTTGGTGCGCCAGTCGGTGGGCAGGGTCACATGGCCGGTGCTGTCCGCCGAAACAGACACTTCCAGCTCATCCAGCAGAACACTCTCCAGTTTGCCCTCGCCATCCAGCAGGACAGCGGCCGCTGCCAGTTCAATTTTCCCTGCCCTGTCCTGATCGGTGGCCTCTGTTACCACACCCAGACCGGTTTTCCATGCCGCTGTCTGGGTCTGTGCGGAGGATGTGCCGCTGCTTCCGCTCATGCTGCCGGAGCTGCCCGACCCGGCGTTCGTTTTGCCGCAGGCGGTCAGCAGCAGCGCCGCCGCCATGGCACAGCTCCAAAGAGCCCGATGGTTCTGATTCATAGATACGCTCCCTTTCCACACGGCCCGTTGGGCCTTTGCCCCATAGTATGTCCAGAAGAGCGTAAGATTACGCAGCCGACGGGAGTTTTCCAAAGCAAGTGTCCGCTGGGGTGGGACCCTGTTGCCGCAGGCAATAGGGCGGGCGATGGAATGGCCCGTTTCACTTGCGTGGAAAAGCTCCCCGCGTGCTGCGCGCAGCCGCTTACATCAACGGACTCAGCAGCCGCAGCACGCTGTCCAGTGCTGTGCCTGGCAGATTGGTGCGGCAGTCGGAGCGCATGATCTCCCGGCACTGCGGCAGGGTGCGCTCCACATCCTTCCGCAGTGCGGCGATCTGGCTGTTATGGAAGAGCAGTGTTCCGCACTCAAAATGGAGAAACAGGCTCCGGTAATCCATATTGATGCTGCCCACCACGGCGACACGGTCATCGCTGACATAGCACTTGGCGTGGAGGAAACCGGGCGTGAATTCGTAAATGCGCACGCCCGCCCTGAGCAGGGGCAGATAGTAGGAGCGGCTGAGCCGGAACACCAGCTTCTTATCCGGGATCCCGGGCAGGATGAGCCGCACGTCCACCCCGCGCTTGGCCGCATTTTTCAGAGCATCCAGCATCTCCTCGCCAACAGCCAGGTAGGGCGTATAGATATAAACATATCTCTGGGCCTGAGAGAGGATGTCCAGATAGACCGTCTCGGCCAGCGGTTCCTCGTCCAGCGGGCTGTCCGCGTAGGGCTGTACCACGCCATCCTGCACTGCAGGCAGGCGGGTGGGCACAAAGGCGGTGTAATCGGTCTCCTGCGGGCGGAAGGCGTTCCATACATTGAGGAACATCACGGTAAAGTTCCAGACAGCGGCTCCTTCCAACCGGATGGCCGCATCCTTCCAGTAGCCAAAGCGCTGCTCAGCATTGATATACTCATCCGCCAGATTCACACCGCCGGTGTAGGCCACATTGCCGTCAACCACCACAATCTTGCGGTGGTCGCGGTGATTCATCACCAGCGAGACCAGCGGCACCACCGGGTTGAAAGGGATGCAGCGGATATGCGCCTTCTCCATGCGGATGACAAAATCACTGGGCAGGCCCAGCAGACTGCCAAAATCATCGTAGATCAGCCGCACATCCACGCCCTGGGCGGCCTTGCGGCGGAGGATCTGCTCCACACCGTTCCACATTTTGCCGGAACGGAGGATAAAAAAATCCAGAAAGATGAACTTCTCTGCCTTGTCCAGATCTGCCAGCAGCTGGGGATACATCTCCTCCCCACAGGAAAAGTAGTGAGCAGCGGTATCCTTCCAGGCCGGATACGGCCCGAACTTTGCCACATAGCGGCTCAGGTTCCGGCTGGAGATATCCAGCGCATCGGTCTGGCCCTCAGGTTGGGCAAGCTCAGTCTGATGGGCCTGTTCCACCTTCTGCATCCGCTCCCGCAGATACTTGGCGGGGGCCTTGTTGCCAAAAGCCAGATAAAGCGCGCCGCCCAGCAGGGGCAGAAGGCCGATCAGAACGATCCAGCCGATCTTATAAGCACTGTTTTCATCCTTGCGCACCAGATACAGCACGATCATGATGCTCAGCGCCTTCAGGGCACCGTTCAGCCAGACCCGCCCCGCCGTGAAGGACCAGAACGCCCAGAGCAGCCAGAGCACCTGTAGAGCCACCAGCGCCACTGTGATCGTGACACGGTTGAAGATGCGGTTGAAAAACTTGACGATAGGCAATCTGAACATGTGGTATCCCTCCCCTGCCGCCCACGGCGATTTTTGATGCTGTTAGTATAGCGCAGAGCGGAAGATTTTGCAAACAAAAAAGCGCCCACAACGGCTTTCCCCGCTATGAGCGCCTATTCAATCGTGGGCAGAATTTTTCCGAGGGTTGTCCGCTTATGCTTCCGCATCCTCATAACCAACCAGCAGACCGCCCAGCTCTGCATAATAGCTGCACAGACCGCCGCATTCGCTGATGTCCACCTTTGCTCCATCAAACACAGCCTGTACCATGTGCTTCAGGCGCTCGGCGGCAGCGGGATTGCCGCAGTGAGAGATATGGAGCCTGCCGTTGGTGTAGCCGTGCTCCTTGAGTTCCAGCACGATGCGTTCCAGCGCACCATGCTCACCACGGGTCTTGCAGAGAACATCCAGCTCCCCGGCCTCACTTGCCTGTCCGATGACCCGGATGCCCAGCATCCGCGCCACAGCAGCAACGGCAGGCTTCACGCGGCCATTGCGGGCCAGATTGGCCAGCGATTCCAGCGAAAAGAGCAGATGGGTGTGCTTGTGGTAGCGGAGCATCTCTTCACAGATCTCGTCAAACTCCCTGCCCTCAGCCAGCAGATCCCGCAGATGCTCGGCCAGCAGGCGCTGCTCCGGGCCGGTGGAAAGGCTGTCCAGCACGAACACCCGCTTGCCGGGGTTCTCCTGCTGGTATTCCTCGGCGGCCAGCTGGGCGGCATTGTAGCTGCCGGACAGAGTGCCCGTGATGGTGATGGCATACACCTCGTCGGCTCCCTCGTAGGCGGCCAGCCAGTCGCTGACGTTGGGGCAGGAGGTCGAGGTCTTGCCCTTATAGGTACGCAGGGTCTGGGCCATGCCCACGGCATCCATCGTGCCGTTGTCCAGATATTCGGCATCGTCGGTGATGATCTTCAGGGGAACGCATTCAAAATCCACGCCCTGCAAGGTGTACAGGCTGGCGGAGGAATCCACAACGATCTTGGTGTTCATAAGCATTTATCTCCATTCCGGCGGCAGCGGATGCCGCAATTTTTCCTGTTGTCTGAATCACTATATCAGTTTTTCAAAACCCTGTCAACTGTTTTATTGAATTATTTCAAAAGTTTTCAATTTCCTGTTGACCACATTTCCAAAACATGGTATACTGTCCGCATGAAATTAGAATCAAACCGCCGCGTTGCGGCCTGCGCCGCAGGGTTTGCCCTGCCCCGGTATGCAGAACTCCCCACCGTAGGGCTTTATCTGGATCAGAGTGTACAGTTTGTCAACGGGTGTTTCCGCACATTTCAGGGGGTGGAGCTCACCGCTTCCATGGTGAGCAACTACGTTAAGAAAGGGATCATCAGCCACCCCATCAAAAAGAAGTATACCCGGGATCAGCTGGCCTGCCTGATCTACATCGTGGTTTCTAAAAATGTCCTGTCCATGGAAAACATCGACAGTCTGTTCAAGATGCAGCGGGCGCATTATACCTCCGCGCAGGCGTATGATACCTTTTGCGATGAGCTGGAGAATTACCTGCCCTATGTGTTCGGCCTGACCAAGAGCTTCTCCGAGCTGGAGCCGGATGTTGATGATGCACGCAAGCTCCTGCGCAGCACCATCATCTCGGCTGTGAACAAGATCTATCTGGACTGCGTTTTCACCGACCTGCGGCAGGAGCAGGCCCTCTGGCCCGATATCCTGCCGGATCTGGCATAATAACAAAAAACGGCCCTCTCTGTCACGCTTTGCGAAGCATTGACGGAGAGGGCCGTTTTCTTAAAATGTAAGTGCAGGGCTGATCTCATTGCGGCGCTGGGCCTGCACGATGCAGTCCTTTTCCGGCACGACACCTGCCGCGCCCAGGGTGTTGAACATGGTCTGCAAAGCAAGTGCCGGGGTGTTATTCTCCTGCGAGAGATGGCAGAGGGCAAACTTCTTGCATCCCTCCTGGATCAGCTCCAGCAGCTTTGCCGAGCACTCATCGTTGGAGAGGTGGCCCCGGTTGGACTCGATGCGGGAGCGCAGGTAGTAGGGATACCGCCCGCTGCGGAGCATGTGGAGGTCGTAGTTGCTTTCCAATGCCACCAGGTCACAGCCGCTCAGGGCCTGATGCACCGGCGGGGTCAGGACTCCCAGGTCGGTGGCAATGGTCATGGTCTTGTTGTCCGGGGTGTGGATGCGGTAGCCCACGCACGGTACGTCGTGGCTGGTGGGGAACATCGTCACGCCGAAATCTCCCACATCCTCTTCCCCGCCGGACAGGGTGCGCAGCTCACAGCTGGCGGGCACGATACCGTTTGCATCCAGGAAATCCAGCGTATCGTCTGCGCCGTATACCGGCAGCGGATTCTTTTTGAGGAAGGTGGCCAGCCCCTTGACGTGGTCAGAGTGCTCATGGGTGACCAGAATGCCCGCACAATCGCTGATGTTCAGGCCCAGCTCCTTGAGTGCCGCCGAGGTGGTGCGCACACCCTTTCCCATATCGATGATGATGTACTTTTCCCCCGTGCGCACCACGCTGCAGTTGCCGGAGGAGCCAGAGTATAACGAGATGAATTCAGACATTTCAAACCTCAAGAAACGAACCTCTCCGTCATTGCTTCACAAAAGCTCCCTGTCAGGGAAACTTCTGCAAAACAGACTGAGAGGTTCTGAATGATTACATTGCTGATTCCAGTGCGGCAGGCATCCGATCCACCTTGCTGATCTCAGCGCCCAAGCCGCGCAGCTTTTCCACGATGTTCTCGTAGCCGCGCTCAATGTGGCCGATCTCCTCGATCTCGCTGGTGCCGTCTGCCATCAGGGCAGCCACGACCATGGCCGCACCGGCACGCAGGTCAGAAGCGCGCAGGGGGGCGGGGTTCAGCTTGTCCACACCCTCAAACACGGCCACCTGACCGTCCACCTGCACCACTGCGCCCATCTTGCGCAGCTCGTCCACATAGCGGAAGCGGTTGTCCCACACGCTCTCGGTGATGGTGGAGGTGCCCTTTGCCACGCTGAGCAGCACACCCATCAGGGGCTGCATATCGGTGGGAAAGCCCGGGTGAGGCATGGTGTTGATCTTCAGCGGCAGGATATCGCCCTTGCGGGAGACGCGAACGGAATCATCGAATTCCTCCACATCCACACCGGCACGGCGGAGCTTTGCCGTAATGGGTTCCAGATGCTTGGGGGTGACATTTTTGATCAGAACGTCGCCGCCGGTGGCAGCAGCGGCAACCATGTAGCTGCCCGCCTCGATCTGGTCAGGGATGATGCTGTAAGTGCAGCCGTGCATCTTTTCCACGCCGCGCACCTTGATCACATCGGTGCCGGCACCGCGCACATCCGCGCCGCACATATTCAGGAAGTTTGCCAGATCAACAACATGGGGCTCCTTGGCGCAGTTTTCCAGAATGGTCTGGCCCTGTGCCATCACAGCGGAGAGCATACCGTTCATGGTAGCGCCCACGCTGACCTTATCAAAGAAGATATGGGCACCGGTCAGCTCCTGCTTGGTGCGCACGGTGATCATGCCGTAATCCACGCTGTCCTCTGCGCCCAGTGCACTGAACACCTTCAGGTGCTGGTCGATGGGGCGGGGGCCCAGATTGCAGCCGCCGGGCATGGCCACCTGTGCCTTGCCAAAGCGGGAGAGCAGTGCACCCAGGAAGTAGTAGCTGGCACGCATCTGGCGGGACAGATCGTCCGGGACGTTGGTGCAGTTCAGATGGGTGGTGTCGATCTCGTAGGTATTGCGGTTCAGCATCTTGATGCCGGCACCCAGGGTGCTCAGGATCTTCAGGCTGACTGCCACATCACTAATGTCCGGCAGGTTTTCGATCACACAGACATCTGCCGCCAGAATGGTGGCAGGCAGAATGCCCACAGCCGCATTTTTTGCACCGGAAATGGTGACTTCGCCATGCAGGGGCTTGCCGCCCGTAATAACAAACTTTTCCAATTTTATAATCTCCTTGTCGCAGGCCCGCCAGCGGCAGGGCCACTCAGGGTTCTTGCTTGATCTCTCCGCGCACCGCCGGGTACACACCCTCACGATACAACTATCTTATTATACACAACTTCGGGCAAAAAGCAAAGCCCCCTTTTCCCCTGCCGGATTATTTTCTGTTTTGCCCAGAATCTGCAGAGATATTCTATATTTTTGTTTCTTATTTCAAAAATTTTACAATCAGCGCCCCTTACCAGACGCAATCCTCGCTGCAGGTCTCCTTGATCCAGCCCAGCTGATAGGCCTTGACCAGCTGTTTCAGGTCATGCACCCGCTCCCGCAGGATCTCGCCCTCGTCCGTCTCTTCCACCAGAATGCGGTGGTTCTCCGTTTCCAGTATGTTCTTCTGCGACACGATGTCGATGTTTTCGTTCACGGCCTTTTCGGCACTGACAAAGGGCTGATGGGTCCGCAGGGACATGGTGCGGCTGGAGTACACCAGCGTATACCCTGCAATGCCGGTCTTTTCATGGTAGGCGCGGCAGAACCCGCCGTCAATAACGACCAGACGGCCCCCGCCCTTGATGGGGCTCTCGCCGCTCTTCTCCCGCACCGGCACATGGCCGTTGACGATGTGGCTGGTGCCGGGCAGACCGAATTCCGCCAGGATGCGGCGGCAGGCGGCCTCTTCATTGTACCATGTATAATAGGGGTCCTTGACTTCCTCGTGGGTGGCGGGGTCGGCAATATACAGCCGCTCAAAGGTGGTCATGGCGCTGCGGCCGAACAACGGCGACAGCTTGCCGCACCACAGATACCACAAAAAGTCCTGACCGCTCCGCCGGGCCGCGCTGCCCTCGGGGGCAAAGTAGCCGCGGCGTGCCCGCTCGTCACAGTAGTCCATCAAGCCGCGGCCCGAGTAGTTGTGTCCCTCAAACCGCTCCACGGCAAAGCTGCCGGTCTTGGTCATGGGCACCACGCCGTGGTAGAGCAGGTTGCCGTTCTCGATGTGGTAAACGCTGCCCTTGGCATACAAAAATTCCACATGCTGCTGCAAACGCTCGCTCTGCCGGAAGGATTCCACCAGCTTGCGAAGCACCAGCCGCTCATCATCGTTCAGGGCGGCGGGGTCTGCCGGGTCCACGGTGGGGAAGTTGGTGTCCCGCAGGGGGTATGCCTGCCCGTTCAGGGTCACTGTTCCCTTTTTCCAATCGATGTGCCGCAGGAAATCCCGACCCTGCATCTTGAAATCCGGGTTGCGGTCGATGACCTTGCACTCCATCTTGAGCATCAGAATGGTCACGGCCTTGTGCATCACGGCACAGCGGTGGAGCATGCCCTCGGTGTAAGGGCCGCGCGCCGCGTCGGTGTGGGGCATCCAGAGGGTCAGGTCGTCATTTCCGTAGAACTGCTCGGCCATCCGCTGCAGGTGCCGCAGGTTGATGCCGTAGCAGTCCTCGAGCATGGCATGGTTGTGGTAGGCCAGTGTCGTTTTAAGCACGGTGCAGACGCAGATGGGACTTCCGGCGGCGGCACCCATCCAGACCACGTCATGGTTGCCCCACTGGATATCCACATGGTGGTGGCGCATGAGCCGGTCCAGTATGATATCAGGCCGGGGGCCTCGGTCAAACAGATCCCCCACGATGTGCAGCTTGTCCACAGCCAGCCGCTTGATGAGCTCACACAGCCGGACGATGAACCGGTCGGCGCGGCCATTTTCGATGATACTGCCCACGATCTGCCCGTAATAAAGGTCCTTGTCGTGGTCCTCAAAGTGAGCATGGAGCAGCTCATCCAGAATATACCCGCAGCTGGACGGCAGGCAGGAGCGCACATGCTGCCGGGTATGCTTGGAGGACACCAACCGGCAGATATCAATGAGCTGAAGCAGGGTCTCCGTATACCAGTGGTCAAGCGCTTCCTCATCCGCGCACTCGGCTTTGAGCTGGGGCAGCTTCTCGTTGGGGTAATAGATGAGCGTTGCCAGCTCTGCACGGGTCTGTTCCGGCACACTGTCCCCCAGCACGATATCCACCTTTTCCCGGATGACACCCGAAGCCGAGTTCAGGATGTGGACAAAAGCCTCGTTTTCACCGTGCAGGTCGCTCATAAAATGTTCGGTGCCCTTGGGCAGCTTGAGCAGAGCCTGGGTGCTGATGATCTCACTGGCGGCGGCCGCCTGCGAGGGATAATCCCGTGCCAGCAGGGAGAGATATTTCAAATGATCCCGGATCTCCTCGTTTTCGGTGCGCATGACATCCTCCGTCTGATATGTAGTATTTTTGCATGATATATAATATTCTATCATAGTATACCACATTCCATGTCATAAATGGTATAATAAACAAGAGTAATTCTGTCAAATCTTTTGCAAAGGACTTGGATATTATGCCCAAAACCATTTCTGTTGCCGTGCCGGAAGCCTGTACTCTCTGCCCCAGGCAGTGCAAAGCCGACCGGGCCGCCGGGCAGACGGGCTTCTGCGGGGCGGGCCGCACCCTGAAAGCGGCCCGCGCGGCCCTGCACTTCTGGGAGGAGCCCTGCATCAGCGGCACCCGGGGCAGCGGCACGGTGTTTTTCTCCGGCTGCACCCTCAAGTGCTGCTTCTGCCAGAACTACCCCATCAGCGCCGAGGGGCTGGGCAGGGAGATCACCGTGGAGCGCCTGGCCGAGATCTTTCTGGACCTGCAGGCGCAGGGAGCCCACAACATCAACCTTGTCACGCCTGGGCAGTGGCGGCCCTGGATCATCGCCGCCCTCGACCTGGCCCGGGCGCAGGGGCTGCATCTGCCCATCGTCTGCAACACCGGCGGCTACGAGACCGTGGAGAGCGTGCACGCCTGGCGCGGCTTCATCGACATCTGGCTGGCCGACCTGAAATATGTTTCCCCTGCCCTTTCGGCAGAACTTTCCGCTGCGCCGGACTATTTTGCACAGGCCAGGCCCGCCATTGAAGCCATGATGGCTCAGGCCGGGCACCCTGTTTTTGACAGCGAGGGCATCCTGCAGCGGGGCGTGATCCTGCGCCACCTTGCCCTGCCCGGCCATGTGGATGACAGCTTTGCCGTGCTCGATCAGATGGCGGCCTGGAACAAGGCCGACCCCGGGTGCTTCCTGCCCAGCGTGATGAGCCAGTACACCCCCTTCTATCAGGCGGCAGACCACGGCATCGGGCGGCGCATCACCACCTACGAATACCGCCGGGTGGTCAACTACGCCATGGATCTGGGCCTCAGTTCTGGCTATATGCAGCAGAAGAGCAGTGCAAAGGAAGAGTATACGCCCAGCTTTGACCTGACGGGGGTGTAACCCCACCGTCATCCCTGCGGGATGCCACCGCCCCTAGTAGGGGCGGCCTTGGCAAAACCATAAGGCTTTACGCAATGCCAAAGGCCCCACTATTAGGGGGGCTGTCACCGCAGGTGACTGAGGGGTTCTTTCGTCAAAACAACCAAAATTTCTTTTTCTTTTTCTCTCGGCCGAAACAGCATTTGCTTGCTATCCGGTGCGCAGTTCGGTATAATGGATACAACAATGTGTTCTCACATGAAATGGATCCCAGAAACGACTTTTTAGGAGGAGCGTTATGGAACACTACAATCCCATCCTCGGCAGCGAGCCCAACGGCCAGAAATTTATCACCTGCGGCGAGATCATGCTCCGTCTGACCCCGCCGAACTACGAAAAGATCCGTATGGCATCCAGCTTTGAAGCCAGCTACGGCGGCAGCGAGGCCAACATTGCACTGGCCCTGGCCAACCTGGGTGTGGACAGCACCTTCTTCAGCGTAGTGCCCAACAATAGCCTGGGCAAGAGCGCGGTGCGCTGGCTGCGCTCCAACGATGTGCATTGCACCCCCATGATCCTGACCGAGCCCAACGAGACCCCCTCCAACCGGCTGGGTACTTATTATCTGGAGACTGGCTACGGCATCCGCGCTTCCAAGGTCATTTATGACCGCAAGCACAGTGCCATTACCGAGTATGACTTCTCCCAGGTCGATCTGGACGCTCTGCTGGACGGCTACGACTGGCTGCACCTGAGCGGCATTACCCCGGCACTGGGCCCCAACTGCCGCGGCCTCATCATCGATATGCTCAAGGTGGCCAAAAAGAAGGGCCTGACCGTCAGCTTTGACGGCAACTTCCGCTCTACCCTGTGGAGCTGGGAGGAAGCCCGCGATTTCTGCACCGAGTGCCTGCCTTATGTTGACGTTCTGCTGGGCATTGAGCCCTACCACCTGTGGAAGGACGACAACGATCACAGCAAGGGCGACTGGAAGGACGGCGTGCCCCTGCAGCCCAGCTATGAGCAGCAGGACGAGATCTTCCAGCACTTCATTGCCCGCTACCCCAACCTCAAGTGCATTGCCCGCCATGTGCGCTATGCCCACAGCGGCAGCGAGAACAGCCTCAAGGCCTTTATGTGGTACGACGGCCACACCTTTGAGAGCAAGCTCTACACCTTTAATATTCTGGACCGCGTGGGCGGCGGCGATGCCTTTGCCAGTGGTCTGATCTACGCCATGCTCCACAACTACCGCGCCATGGACATGATCAACTTTGCCGTGGCAAGCAGTGCCATCAAGCACACCATCCACGGCGATGCCAACATCACTGACGATGTCAGCTCCATCCGCAACCTGATGAACATGAACTACGATATCAAGCGGTAACATTCCTTTATACGCAAAGATCCCCTCCGGTACGCGCACACCGGAGGGGATCTTCTTATTATGTTTCAATCTTACAGAAACACATCCAGCATCTTTTCCAGCGGGGTGCGGGTGTCAAGCTCCAACCCGGCTTTCTGTTTCAGCATCAGGATGCGGCGGACGCTCTCGTTGAGGCGTTCCTCACTGATGGTTCCATTCTGCACAGCCTCCAGTACACCGTCAAAGGCTTCCGGCAGGTCGGGCGGCATCAGCAGAAGATCTGCCCCGGCGTTCAGCGCCGCTACAGCCGCTTCTGCTGCAGAATAGTGGTCACGAATGGCTTGCATGGACAGCGAATCGGTGCAGATGACCCCAGTAAAGCCCAGCTCCCCCCGCAGACGCTCGGTCAGCATAGTGTAGGAGAGCGACGCAGGCAGGCCGTCCTGCGTTGCATTGGGGGTGGTGATGTGGGCGGTCATTACTACGTCGGCCCCAGCTGCGATTCCAGCCGCAAAAGGCTTCAGCTCCGTCTCCCGCATCTCTGCCCAAGTCTTGGTGCTGCTGGCCGTGCCGTAGTGGCTGTCCTCTGCGGTATCTCCGTGGCCCGGGAAATGCTTGAGTGTGCAGAGTATGCCCGCATCGTGAAACCCTTGTACAGCGGAGGCCACCATCTGTGCCGCCACTGCCGGGTCCGACGAAAATGCTCGGTTCCCGATCACGGTATTGGCCGGATTGGTGTTCACATCTGCCACTGGAGCAAAGTCAAGATTCAGGCCGTAGGTTTTGAGGTAGCCTCCGATGATCTGCCCCATGGCACGGGCATTGGCCGGGTCCCCTGTTGTACCTACTGCCTGGGCACTCTGGTATTGGGGCAGATCAAAGCCGGAAGCATTGGCCAACCGGGCCACGCTGCCGCCCTCCTCGTCCACGGCGGTCAACAGACCGGTTCCGGATGCTGCCTGAAAATCTGCCAGAAGCTTTTTCAACTGCTCCGGGCTTTTCACATTCTGCCGAAACACCACAATGCCGCCCACCGGATACTTTTTCAGCCCCTGCCGTTCTGCCCAGGTCAGCCTTGTGCTATCAGACTGTCCACTGGGGTCCAGTGCCTCGACCCGCACCACGAACAGCTGCCCCACCTTTTCCTGCAGAGGCATGGCAGCAAGCCGTTCCTCTACCGGGTCAATCTGGGCTGCTGCCGAAGCCGTTCCCGTCAGCAGCAGAGCCGCAGACAACAGCACAGCAGCTGCCTGCCGGATGATTTTTCGCACGAGAGACACCTCCTCTTTCTCTCAGTGTAGCACACCCTGCAAAGGTGCACAAGATGCAAAGATCCCCTCCGATACTCACACACCGGAGGGGATTTTCCATATCAGAAATGCATCAGGAAAGGATCATGCGGTCGTTGGCGAACTCGCCGCCGGACGCGATCTGGAACTTGGCCAGCAGGTCGGAGACGTGCAGGTTCTTTTTCTCTTCCCCGGAGACATCATAGATGATGTGGCCCTCGTGCATCATGATCAGGCGGTTGCCGTACTTGATGGCATCCTTCATGTTGTGGGTGATCATCATGGTGGTCAGGTGGTTCTCCTCCACGATCTTGGCCGAGAGGGTCAGCACCTTGAGCGCCGTCTTGGGGTCCAGAGCGGCGGTGTGCTCATCCAGCAGCAGGAGCTTGGGCTTGTTCATGGTAGCCATAAGCAAGGTCAGTGCCTGACGCTGACCGCCGGACAGCAGGCCCACGCGGGCGGTCAGGCGATCCTCCAGGCCCAGATCCAGGCTCTTGAGCAGTTCACGGTAGCGCTCCCGTTCGGCCTTGGTGATGCCGATCCTCAGGCCGCGCCGCTTGCCGCGCCGGGCGGCCAGGGCAAGGTTCTCCTCGATCTGCATGGTGGCGGCGGTGCCGGTCATGGGGTCCTGGAACACGCGGCCGATGTAGGCGGCGCGCTGGTGCTCCCCCAGTTTGGTCACGTCGGTGCCGTCAATGATGATCTTGCCGCTGTCCACAGGCCACACACCGGCCACAGCGTTCAGCATGGTGGATTTGCCCGCACCGTTGCCGCCGATGACGGTGACAAAATCACCTTCGTTCAATTTCAGGTTCAGACCGTTCAGGGCCGTTTTCTCGTTGACGGTACCGGCGTTGAAGGTCTTGGAAACATTCTGGATCTCAAGCATTTTTTGCATCCTCCTTCTGTGCCTTCTTTGCCGCAGGCTTTGCGAAATACTTGCTCTTCCAATAGGGCACGGCCAGGAACACGGCCACCACGGAGGCGCTCAGCAGCTTGAGCAGGTTTGCATCAAAGCCGAGGGTCAGCACCAGCTGGATGACGATGTAGTAGATGATAGCACCCAGCGAGACGGACACCAGCTTGAGGGCAAAATTGTGGAAGATGCGGCTGAACAGGGCCTCGCCGATGATGACAGCGGCCAGGCCGATGACGATGGCACCACGGCCCATACTGACATCGGCAAAGCCCTGATACTGGCTCAGCAATGCGCCGGACAGGGCCACCAGACCGTTGGAGACCGCCAGACCCAGCACTACATTGAAGCTGGTGTTGATGCCCTGGGCACGGCTCATGGCAGGGTTGGAACCGGTGGCGCGGATGCCGCAGCCCAGCTCGGTGCCAAAGAACCAGTACAGCACACCGATGACCACGGCGCTGACCAGAATGACCATGATGATGGGGTTGTGCAGGGCAAGCTCCTTGACCCAGCGCAGGGAGATCAGCAGGTCGTACTTGTCCACGTTGATGGACTGGTTGGCCTTGCCCATGATCTTCAGGTTGATGGAGTAGAGGGCCAGCTGGGTCAGGATGCCAGCCAGAATGGCCGGGATGCCCATAAAGGTGTGGAGCAGGCCGGTGACAAGGCCGGTGGCCAGACCGGCCAGCAGGGCGATGAAAAGCGCTGCCCAGACGTTCATGCCGGAGAGCAGGCACATAACGCAGACCGCGCCGCCGGTGCCAAAGGAACCGTCTACGGTCAGGTCAGCCACATCCAGGATGCGGTAGGTCAGGTACACACCAATGGCCATGATGCCCCAGATGAGGCCCTGCGCACAGGCACCGGGCAAGGCACCGGGCAGGTTGGCAAGTCTTGCAAGAATATCCAAAACGTTTTCCTCCTGTAACTACACTTTTTTCTGATACGGGAAAGCGGAGAAGAACCAAAATTCGCTCTTCTCCGCTGATTTTATTGTAAAGTCTCTCCGTCACCGCAGCGTGAACTCTGCGCTCCTATCAGGGGAGCTTTCTGCGAAACAGACAGAGCGCTTGTTATTCCTCAATGGCCTCATAACCCTCGGGAACGGTCATGCCCAGATCATCGCAGATGGTCTTGTTGTACTTCTTGGTCACGTTGGTGTACTCAACGGGCATGGTGGAGATATCGGCCTCACCGGTCAGGATCTTGGCGGCCATCTCACCGGTGGTGTAGCCCAGATCATAGTAGCTGATGGACAGGGTCGCCACACCGCAGCCGGAGCAGATGCCCTCCTCACCGGCGAACACGGGCTTCTTGGCCGGGCGGCAGATGCCGTCGATGATGCCGGTGTTGGCAGCGCAGGTGTTGTCGGTGGGGACATACACTGCGTCGTTCTCGTCGGCAGCCTTCTGGCAGACAGAAGCCAGATCGTTGGAATCAGAGAAAGCGTACTGGGTGGCGGTAACGCCCTTGGCCTCCAGGTACTTCTGGACCTCGTCTACCTGATACTGACTGTTTGCCTCGGCAGAGCAGTAGAGCAGGCCCACCTTGGTGGCCTCGGGCAGCCACTCGGTGATCATATCTGCCTGCTGATCCAGCGGAGCCAGATCAGAGGTGCCGGAGACATTGCCGCCCACGGTGCCATCGAAATCGGTCAGGCCCAGAGCAACACCGTACTCGGTGACGGAGGTGCCCAGAATGGGGATGCTGTCGGTGGCAGCCTGTGCGGCCTGCAGGGCGGGGGTAGCGTTTGCCATGATCAGGTCAACGCCTGCGGAAACAAAGCCGTTGGCGATGGTGGCGCAGGTTGCGGAATCGTTCTGGGCGTTCTGGAAGTCAAAGGTGACATTCTCGCCGAACTGTGCGGTCAGGGCATCCTCAAAGCCCTGGGTGGCAGCGTCCAGAGCGGCGTGCTCCACCAGCTGGCAGATGCCAACGGTATACTTCTGGCCGTCAGCCGCTGCGGAAGAGGCCGCAGCAGAGGAAGCGGTGGAAGAAGCAGCCGTGGAGCCGGAGGAACCGCCGCAGGCAGTCAGGGCAGCAGCTGCGCCGCAGACAGCGGCGGCAGACAGGAACGAACGACGAGAAATTTTACGCATGATATTACTCCCTCAATTCTACTTTCGCGGCAACAGGACACCGCATGAAAGTCAGTATTCAAGCGGTCTATCGCATCGCGCTGCCGCTTTACACTCGTGAAGTATATCACACTTTTCTCCTCAAAACAACCGGGGAACAGCCCGAATTATCAATCAAAGTAATTTTATCTATCACTTTTTTCGATTGTTCTGTGCCGCATCTGCATTCCTTCGAGCTTTTTCAGCTCACCGTCCAGCCAGAGCAGATTTTCTTCCAGCTGGGGGCGGTACTCTTTTGCAAAGTCGTACCGGTAATACAGCGCCTGCCACAGCTTTTCCTGCATCCGCCGGGCAAACACCGGCTCAAACAGAGCCTCCAGCCGCTCCACGGTATCTTCCAGCGCCATGCACACCTGCGCCCAGCGCACATCGGTGGCCTCCCGGGCGGGCACATCGTAACGGGCCAGATAATCCCCCACCCTTGCCGCAATGACCTGCCCGCCGCACTGGGTGGGCTGCAAAAAGTAGGATACCTGCCCGTCCTTCGTGATCTCCTGCGCCAGCGGGTAAAGGGCGCAGACCAGCGGCTCGGCATCGTGGATGGCGCAGTGGTTCCCGGTGAGGAAGGGGCAGTTGCCGCGCTCCTCCTTCAGCGGGGCCAGCCGCAGCACCGGCAGGCGGCTGACCCGCCCGATGCTCCCCCGGCAGAACGCCCGGG
>OGWZ01000322.1_pt1 | contig 55707 bp, 35 predicted proteins | sample 1576141 | NCBI WGS metagenome assembly OGWZ01 (sample SAMEA3541512, study PRJEB24748) | human gut metagenome | biome: human gut; feature: human-associated habitat; material: faeces | place: China | collected 2012
TTCACGGAACTCACAGAAGTTCTTGCTGAGAATATTCTCCCACAGAATTCACGGAACTCACAGAAGTTCTTGCTGAGAATATTCTCCCACAGAATTCACGGATCCACACAGATTGTTAGGCTGCGCAGACCTCCTACAGAATTCAGATCTCAGAAGTTAGGCTGCGCACCCATCCGTAGCGGCGGTATCCTGCCGCCGCAGCAACCAATAACGCTAATTTTTAGGGGGTGCAGCATCTGTGAAAATCTGTGACATCTGTGGGAGCCTCCTCTCAGCAAGAAGGTTCTGTGAATTCTGTGGATTCCGTGGGAGGTTCTTCCCAAGCAGAAGGTTCTGTGAATTCTGTGGATTTTGTGGGAGGTCTCTGGCCTCCGCAGCACCAAGCCTGTAGAGTGGCAGTGTGTAATTGTTCAACAACAACATGATTGGTGTTATTGGTTGCTGCGGAGGCCGGAGACCTCCGCTACGGATGGCTGCGCACCCAAATCCGCCTAATCCGTTGTTAATTTAACGCATAAATTCCAAGAAAATCCCACCGTCACCGTACGGAATCTGATCGGACGGCGGACGGAATCCGATTGGGCTGCGGACGGAATCTGATCGGACGGCGAACGCAATCCGATTGGACGGCGAACGCAACAGGAAAGAGTTTCAAATTATCAAAAATGGCAAATATAGGGCGAAAATCTGCAAGAAATCGGCGTTTTGATAGAAAATGGCTATTTTTTGTAAGAAATATCCTACTCTTTTAGCAGATTTTTAGCTTACTTTGCAGCAGAAACTTAACACAATATTGTTCTTGTGCTACACATATATTATATGTATGCGCAGAGCGGTGGAGTGTTAGCCTGTTAAACCTAAAAGAGTATTCACGCTAAACGAGAATGGATATGACAACAAACGACGGTAGCTCAACCAAAGATACAAACATAACCAACACAACAGGACTAACACAGACTGGCACCAATGTCCGTCCTTCAACCAACACTTTTAAAACTAAGACAGAGAACAACGAAACTAAGACAGCGAACAACAAGACAACGACAGAACGAAACATCAAGACAACGACAGAACGAAACAACAAGACAACGACAGAACCGACAACTGAAACCTCAACCGACCAAAACGCGATGACTAAGACCAAACACGACAAGAAAGCTACCCAGTCGTACATAACGATGGACTTCGATCCGCCCACCACGATGAAGGAGGAGCAGGATCTGCTATCGGCTATGTACGCCAGCGCCTGCGTACCCAACACCATGCGTATGTCGTACGACATGGTGGAGGATATGCTGACCGACCACATCGACCTCATGGAGGGCGACGACCTCGAAATATGCAATAAGGACACCGAGCTGATTAGCATATAGCCGCAACAACTGAACCTGCATATCGAGCAAAAACCAGATTAGCATATAACAAGAAACAATATATAACAATGAAAAGAGTAAAGAAGAAGTATCAAACCCCTGTGATCCACTCTATTGAGTTGGGTCCGATCAATCCCGTCACCGCTTCTAGTGATGTCACCGTCGACTTTGGCGGCAATGCCAGCAGCGGTGGAGGCGGTGGAGGCGGTGGCGGAGGACAGACACCGCCGCCAATGCAGAGTCCGTCGCGCGACCTTTGGGAGAGCGGCTTACAGACCGATGACGACGACGAGACGGCGTACGAATACGGTTGGTAAGCGCCGCTCTTCACCGTCGGGCAACTTCAACCGACACCGTCTGGCAACAACCAACAGTAGAACTAAACCCAAACCCATTAGCAAATCAAAAAACAGAACAGAATATGAAGAAAAGAATTTTCATGCTTGCGGTCTTGATATTGTCAGGGCTGCAATTTGCCGTGGCTGCAATAGACGAGCAGCTGCGAGCGCTCATCACCGCCTCTGATGGTATCGAGGTGACGGAAGTGACTAACGACGAAGCGAACCCGTGGACCGTCGCAGACGGAATGGCGTCGAGTACAGTAGGTAAGTTGAATCAATACGTATCTTCCAGCATTACTATTAAGTTCACGACTAAGAAACCTATAATTATGAGGTACGATTTCACCTTCGACCCTTATTCAAGCAACGACTATCGTAGAGTGTATATTGATGGTGTTGAAAAAGTGAATAATTATACTGCTTATAAAACCAAAGCAACTTCTACATATTACTTCGGCATGGGCGAGCATGTGTTTACATACACCCATTATCATTCTTATTCCGTTTCCGATAGCTATACTCAAGTTCTTACTATCGGCAACATCCGCTTTGAAAGCGTAGAAAGCCAGTATATGACAATCAATCTCTCTGCCCCAGGCACCCTTGGTGTAGAGGCGTTGTCGCATGTCAATACTTTGCCCGAGATGCGTTTTCTGCGTCTTTCCGGCAAGATGAACGCTTCCGACTGGAATGACATAAGCAAGATGACAGGTCTTACGGCTATAGATATGACGAATGTCGACATAGAAACAATACCTGCCAGTGCGTTTACTAATACTTGGATACACTTCATCGACTTCCCGACCACGCTCAAGACAATCGGCGACAATGCTTTCGACAATCGTTTCCTTACAGGTCCGCTTGTGTTGCCTGAAGGATTGGACAGCATAGGTAAAGAAGCGTTTCAGAAAAATTATATAACAGAGGTGACAATACCAGAGAGTGTAAGAGCCATCGGTGTGACTGCTTTCTATGATAACCAATCTCTGAAGAGCGTTACTTTGAACAATAGTATGGAAATGATAAACCAGTCGTTATTCTATTATTGTCAAAAACTTGCTGTTGTGCATGGCGGCAAGAATGTTAAGATTGTTAATCAATCTGCTTTTCGTAATTGTGATTCGTTGAGAAGTATTAAGGATGTTGCTCCAGTCACTATCGGTGAAAGTGCATTTTATAATTGTCGGAAATTGGATAGTATAAACTTTTCGCATATCAAGTCGATCGATTATCAAGGTTTCTGTCTATGCAGTTCTTTGAAAGAAGCCGACTTGACAACTCTTACTTCAATTGGCACAGGTAGTTTTAATGGTTGTACGAGTCTTAAGAAAGTGACGTTTGGAAACGACATTACGACTATAAAAAGTAGTGCTTTCTATAATTGCCATGCTCTTGAGGAAGTGATACTTGGTTCTTCTATCAACAGCTTGCAATCAAGTAGTTTTTATAGTACTCAGAGTCCTTTGAAGCGTCTGTACATCACTGCGCCCGCTCCTCCAGCTGTAGTTAGTGACGCTTTCTATTCTGTTTCAGGCGTAACGCTTTACGTTCCCGAATATGCAATGGTGAGCTACAAGCTCGACAACTACTGGAGTCAGTTCACAAAGGTGGAGCCGAATCCGAACACACCCGACAAGGTGAATCTATACAAGAAGCTGGAGCTTACCAGCAATGCACGCATCCCGAACTCGACGGATATCTATCTCGGTTATGGTTCGTCGCTCATCGTAAACGGCAACAACCCGCAGGCTTTCGGCAACTATAAGCAGCGTATGGATATGGAAGATAGTTATACTTCGTCGCTTATCAGCCGTTGTAACGCTATGACATCTGCTGCTTCAACCATAGAGTATTATTTTGATGAAACAAGCTCAGGCTATGGCTGTTGGCATTATGTATGTATGCCGTTCGACGTGAAGCGCAGCGAAATCACTCCGTTGCATGAAGGCAGAGCTATCGCCGTGCGCTATTACGACTCAGAGTCGCGTGCTACAAACGGCGCAAGCGGCAACTGGAAAGACGTGCCAGCAGACTCTATGCTGCACATGGGCAAGGGATATATCTTCCGCATAAATAGTTCGGGCTATGTAGAACTCCCTGCTACCGAGGAGACACACAACGCCATCTTCCGCAGCGAAGCCGTAACCACACCGCTCGTACAGTATGCTGCCGTAGAGAGCGCCAATGCAGGATGGAACCTCGTGGGCAACCCGTATCCTTGTTACTACGACATCTACCACATGGATTTCGCAGCACCTATCACGGTGTGGAACATCAACAATCGCACATATAACGCATACAGCGTTGCCGATGACGAGTTCGTGCTTAAGCCTTCGCAGGCATTCTTCGTTCAGAAGCCAGAACTGGTAGACGCCATCACATTCCAGCCGGCGGGCAGACAGATCAACAAGACCATCGACCACTCGGCTTTGGCTATGCGCCGCGCAGCACGCAGCAAGCAGGTGCAGCGCAAGCTGGTAGACGTGGCGCTGACATGCGCCGACCGCACCGACCGCACACGCGTCGTAGTGAACGCCAACGCTTCTGACGACTTCTGCGCCGACAACGACGCTGTGAAGATGATGGCTTACGAGGGCACTCCGCAGATATACACCATCGCCGGCGCTGACCAGCTGGCTGTGAACGAGGGCGCTCATCTTGGCGGTAGCGTGGCATTAGGTATGTATCTGCCTGCCGACGACGCATACACCATCGCCGTAGACCGCGACGAGCTGGGCGTGAAGTTGCTCGACTACGGTGTGGAGGTGGAGATGCCGTACACCTTCAGCGCCGCTGAGGGATACCTGGACGACCGCTTCACACTCACCTTCGAGGCACCCACTACGGGCATCAACACCGTAGCTACTGACGCCGACGCCGACAACGCCATCTACACTATCGACGGACGACGCGTGAACAGCACCGCTCAGAAGGGCATCTATATTCAGAATCATAAGAAAATAGTAAAGTAAAGCTACTATGATCAAGTCAAGATATATACTGACTCTCCTCGCCATGCTGCTAAGCATGGTGGCGAGAGGACAGGACTTCAACCCCGACAGTCCTCCCGAACCGGGAGCACGCTACAAGCTGACGGTGAAAGCCCAGCCCGCAGAGGCTGCCACCGTGAGCGGAGGCGGACTGTATGCCGTGAACGCCAATGTGAGCGTGAAGGCTGTAGCCCGAAACGCCAACTGGCGCTTCAAGAACTGGACCGACGCTGAGGGCAAGGTGGTGAGCACGAGCAGCTCGTTCACTCACCGCAAGCTGAACAGCGCCGAGACACTCACCGCCAACTACGAGTATCAGAAGACAAGCCTACTCACCGTAGCCTACGACCCGTCGTCGATAAGAACGAGTGAGGTGAAGGAGTATGCCGTAGGCGTCACCTACTCTTACACGGCGTCTACTTACAGCGACTATACGTTCGTCAACTGGACAACAAGCGACGGAACGGTTATCTCTACTAATCGTGCGGTAAGCTATACCGTTACGGAGAACGATGAGACCATCACCGCCCACTACCGCTTCACGCCGGGCAGTCCGGCTGAGCCTAACGAGACGAAGCCGAAGCATAAGGTCTACTTCAAGTGCGACCCCGCAGGTTTGACGGGGTTCTATCAGAGCAACGGCTTCTCGGTGTCAGAGGGCAACACGTTCAGAGTTGAGGTATACAGCGTAAGCGGCTATGAGTTCAAGGGCTGGACGCGCGAAGGCAGCTCCGAAATAATCGGACAGTATTGCACGTTCAACGGCACAATGGGCAAAGAGGATGTGCATCTCGTGGCTCACTTCGAGTTCAAGCCGTCGTCGCCCAGCGAGCCGTCTACCGACACTAAGCAGCGACACAGCCTCTACGCCACAACTACGTCGATGTATCGCGGCGAGACCACACTCCTGCCTATATACATGCAGAACACGGGCAACGTGAAGACGCTCAGCTTCAAGCTGCATCTGCCTAAGAATCTGACGGTGGATGTCGCCAATATACAGAAGACGCTGCGCACCGACGCCTACACCGTTCAGGCGGCGCAGGAAGACAGTGTGCTGAGCGTGAACCTGGAGGGCGGAACGCAGATCGTGGAGCACGATGGAGTGGTGGTACGCATACCGGTGAGCGCGCAGGACGCGCTGAAGGACAGCACCTACACGGTGAAGTTCAGCGACATCAGCGGCACAACCACTGCCGACGCCGCCATCAGCTTCACCAGCCGTTCGGGACGTCTCGTGGTGAGCACGCCCGAGGAAGGCGATCTGCAGGCGAAGTTCTCTGTAGAGACATACATGAACCGCGCCCAGTTCACCAATCTTAGCAGCGAAAACGCAAAGACATTCGAGTGGAACTTCGGCGACGGTGCTACAAGTACCGAGCGCAACCCTATGCACAGCTACGCCGAAGCCGGCACATACACCGTGCGTCTGACGGCGCGTGGCATAGTGAAGACCGTCACAGCCGAACAGCAGATAATCATCAACCCTGCCAACACATGGTCGGCGAGCGGCGACTACCGACTCGACCCCACAGTGAACAGCGCACGTGCGTTCAAGTCGATGCACGAAATGCTCTCTCTGCTGTCGCAGTGTACGCCCGACGGCACCATCAACGTAAAGACCGGCGGTAAGGAGGCGTTCGACGCCAATCTCCAGTCGACAGACTCGCTGGTACTGCTCAGCACGCTGACAGAGAAGCTGGGCAAGGCGGGCGTCGTGATGGCGTTCAAGAACGAAGCGCAGAACCCCGTTACGCTGCAGTTCAACACTGCCGCTAACAGCGCGGATATGCAGAAGGCTACCGACTTCTTCCGCCATATCTCGCTCGACAACGTGGTGGTAACGCTCAACGGAGCCGCGATAAATATAGGCGAGATAGACCGCTTCTCGGCACAGACCATCTGTTCGGGCGCAAGTACGCAGCCCGAAGCGTTCACCGCTATAAGCAGCAGCGAGAAAGTGAAGGTAAGTTGGACGGCAAGTGTGGCTGAGGGCTGCACCGTACGCGGCTATCAGCTCACCGGCACCGGCAATCTGCCTGCCATGACGCTCACGAACGAAGGCAGCAAGACCGATCTCGTTACGTATCATGTAAGCGTAGAGCTTAATGGCGTTGCCATGTACACATATATATAAGGTGTATGTGAAGCCGTTGCTGAAGAGTCTCGCGCTCAGTTCGCCGTCTGACAAAGCAACGCTCGAATACGGACAGGTTACGCTCAGCTGCAGCAATCTCGGTCAGGCTGCTGTAGGCTATACGTTCCACTATCGCCGCACCGATACCGAGGCAGAGAACGCAGAAGAGTGGAAGGAAGTAAAGACTACTTCGCCTTCAACAGCGTTCGTGCCCGTAGAAGGCGCCTCGTACGAGTGGTATGCTACGGCGCATGGCGAGTGCAACGAGACTGTCGAAAGCGCACACCGCACGTTCAGCATACGCAAGCGCTCAGACCTTACGGTGGTGTCGGTCACAGCGCCGGCGGAAGTGAAGGCAAACACTACGTTCCAAATCACGGCTGTTGTGCGCAACATCGGTAAGGGCGCTACACGTAACAGCAACTGGCAGGATATAATCTGTGAAGAGCAAGCTGACGGTTCGTATCGTGAGATTAAGAGAATATCACATAATGGCGTGTTGCAGCCTGGCGATTCGTACACAGTTACTTTCACAGTCACAAGTCCTGACGCCACGCTAAGCGAGGTCAGCTATTTGGTAGAGACAGATTCTTGGAATGAAGAGACAGAGTCAAACGAGAGCAACAACATAAAGGTTTCAGATCCAATCTCTATCATCAAACGCTACATTGACGCCGCCGACTACGAGGCTCTGAAAGTGCTTTATCAGGCAACCAACGGCGGCGCATGGACCAACAAGACATGGCGCATTGGCAGCAATGCCGTAACGTCTACTGGTTGGCCCGGCGTCACATTCGACGAAGAAGGTCACGTACTGGCTATCGATCTTCAGAACAACAACCTCCGAGGCACGCTGCCTACAGAGGGAATGGAGATGAAGAGTCTGCGCACGCTCAATCTGAGCGGAAACAGTTTGAGTGGCGATGTGGCTGCGTTCTGCAAGCTCCTGCCAGCATTGGAGACGCTCAATCTTGGCTACAATCTGTTTACAGAACTTAGCGACGTTCTGCCTGCCCACATCACCTCGCTCAATCTGCAGAATCAGCGCGAAGGCTACAGTCTCTCTACCTTCACACTGCAGGAGTGGGCTATGGGCGACAAGCATGCCGACATACAGCTCGGAACGCTCATCGCTTACGACCATAAGAACCAGAACTTCGAGGCTCACCCGACGCTCCGCATCTATACTGCCGACAACAACAGTTATGTAGGCGAGATGAGATACACAGACGGAGCCTACCGCTACTATCTCAGCGGCACGTACAACTACGCAAGCGGCACGGAGTTCTGCATCCGATCGTATGAAGGCGTGGCACAGAACAACCGCCTGCGTGCTAAGCTGACGTGGACAAAGGGCGACGTGAACGCCGACGCATCGGTAGACGTGCTCGACGCGCAGCAGACGCTCAACTACATCATGGGCACGCAGAACGGCAACTTCAACTATCCGGCAGCCGACACTTATCAGGGCGGCGGCATCAATGTGCAGGACGTCGTGGCAACCATAAACATCTTCATCGGCAGCAACGACAATGCCGACCAGAAGAGTCTTATGGCTGCGCAAAGACGCTGGACGGAGAGCATGGGCGAAGAAGCCTCTACAGCTAACGTGCTCAGCGTGGAAGACGACGCATTGTGGCTCGATGCAACCGACCAGGTGGCTGCGCTCGACATCACACTTGCTGGCGTTAAGGCGAACGATGTGAAGCTTGCTATGAGCAAGCAGCGCTATCAGCTCCTGACACACGACACGGCTAACGGTGTTCGAGTAGTGATAATAAGCACTACGGGCGACATCCTAAGCGGTCGCACCAAGCTGTTGCGACTCGCCAAGTCGGCAAGAGTGGAGCAGGCGATGGCTGCAGACATAGACGCACAGCCAGTAGGCGTGGCGTTTGAGGGTCAGACCACAGACATCGACACCATAACCACAGACGTCGACAGCCGCGAAGCTGTATACAGCCTCGACGGACGCAAACTGAACGGCGTTGCACGCGAAGGCGTCTATATTGTGAACGGAAAGAAAAAGGCTATTAACAGACATCAATAGACATGAAGATCAGAAGATACATAACCATGATGCTGTTCTTGCTGATGTACATCACGGCAACGGCTCAGAACAACCTGTCGGTAGGAAAGCTGACAGGCGGTCAGGGCAAGGACGTGCTGATACCTATCAGCCTTGAGAACACAGACGAGGTGGTGGCGCTGCAGTTCGACCTGCAGCTGCCATTCGACCGCTCGTCAAGAACAGCGCCGACGCTGAGCCAATCGCGTATAAACGAACACACGGTGTCGGTAAGAAATCTCGGCAACCATAAATATAGAGTGGTTGTCGTGAATATGAGCAATCGTCCTCTGTCGGGCAACGCCGGCACAATCATCAACTTCCCGATGGCTGTGCCTACAGGTTTGGACCCCGGCACGGAGTATGCCGTGAGCTTGTCGGATGTTATCATCACAAACCGCAAAGGCGACAACATCCAGGGCGATTCTAACGTGAACGGCAGCTACACGGTGCAGCGAGAAAACGCTCCCGACCTTGCTACTACCGATGTTAACATCACCGAGAGCACGCTTGTGGCGGGCAAATCGGTCACTGTAACTTGGAAAGTGAGCAACGTTGGCAACGCCGATACGCGCAGCGGTTGGACCGAACGTATCTATCTCGTGAGCAACGAGACCGAAGAAGCTGTGCACATAGGCAATACCTACTTCAGTAATACGCTACTCAAGGGCGGCTACATCGCACGCAGCGCCATCTTCAACCTCTCGCAGACCGTCGGTCTCGAAGGCGAAGTGACGGCGAAAGTGGTGGTTGAGCCAAGCAGCGGTTGCGGCGAGTACAACGCCGACCGAGCTAACAACACCGCAAGCGGCGGAACCGCCGAGCTTGAGAAGCACTTGTTCCTTACCGCTCCCGACAACAGCGTGAAGGAAGGCGAGTCGATGCGCCTCACTTTGAAGCGCAGCGGCGACCGTAGTATGGACGAGACATTCAGCATAGCTTCGTCTTTGCCCGAACACGCTAAGGTTCCGGCTACTGTTACCATCAGCAAAGGCCAATCGGCAGTGTCGTTCGACGTGCTTTGTCCCGACAACAACATGGTGAACGCCTACTCTAAGGTCACCATAACCGTGAACAAAGCCAACGGATACCCGAAGGATGTCGCTACATCCTTTAATATAAAGGACGACGAACTGCTGCCCCTCACCGTAAAACTCGACAAGACCGAGTATAACGAGGGCGAAACGATGAAAGCAACCGTCAGCGTGCCTTACCGTATCGGCAACGATACGCTCACGGTCTACTTCAGCGTGGAGAAGCCGAAGCGCTTCCGCCTGCCTAAGAGCTACACCTTCGAGCCTGGAGCGAAAGAAGCTGTGATTGATATTCCGATCATTGACGATAACATCGCAGCCAATGACGAGACATTGCAGCTCAGCGTGTCGGCAGACCATCATCTGACGGGTACAGCGCTGTTTGTACTGAAGGACAACGATGTGCCGGCGATAAGCATGACTCTGCTGCCCACAACCGTGAGCGAGGCGGCAGGCTACAACGCCATTCACGCCACCATCAAGCGCACCGAGGCAAAGAACAGCAAGATTACGCTAAAGCTGAGCGACAACAGCAACGGCGAACTCTACTACACAACGCCGATAACCATGCCCGAAGGCACAGAGGAAGTGACGTTCCCCATCGGCGTGAAGGACAACCAGAAGGTTGACGGCACACGCAAGGTGAAGTTCAGCGCAGCTATATACATCACCGATTGCGGCTGCTCTGCGATAGGCGACAAGCAGACCGTTGTGAGCGACACCATAACCATCCTCGACAACGACGGACCAACGCTCAGCGTCACTTCGAACAAGACAACTATCCTCGAAGGCGACGCGACAGGCGCTACGCTCACCATCAGTCGCAATGACGCCACTACCAAACCGCTCACGGTTACGCTGAGCGCGAAGGGCGACGATCTGCAGTTTGCAAAGACCATGACTATCCCTGCCGGAAAGGAGAGCGTTACAACGCCGTTCGTTGCGTTGAGCAACGAGGCCAGCGAGGGCAACCGCACCATTTCTGTCATCGCAAGCAGCGATGGCTACAGTCCTGGTACGGTGTGGATGCTCATCTCCGACCAGACTCTGCCCGACGCAGAGATGCAGACTCCTGCATGCGACGCAGAGATTGAGGCTGGAAGCAAGGCGAAAGTGACGATAACGGTGAAGAACATCGGTGCCATCAAGATGCCGAAGGGCACACAGATCCGCACAAGTATCGGCTCAAGCTCTACTATGACGCAGACAGATGCCGACATCGCGGTGGGCGCTACCTACACATCTGTTGTGGAACTGGACGCACCGAGTGTGCCCGGAAAGTACAGAGTGTCGGCAGAAATCAACCCGAACGGCACCGTAACCGAGTTGCAGACCATCAACAACAGCGCTTATACCGAGACAACCGTAACGACAGCATACACTTACGACGTCAAAGCCGAGAAGAATACGTATAACATTGGCGAGAAGGTAGTGTTGGGCGGCATGGTGAAGACACGCGGCGGTGCTACGGCAGCCAACGTTGAGGTAGAACCGTATATCATCTATGCCGGTTCGCGTATAGCTCTGAAAGCCACCACCGACGCCGAGGGCAAATACTCTGCAGAGTACACCATCCAGGCTGGTATGGGCGGCGAGTATGGCTACGGTGTATGCACACCTGGCGAGAACATCAGCGCTCAGCAGGGCACTTTCGCCGTGTACGGCATCTCACGCACCACAACCGAATACATCAAACATGAGATGTACGAAGGTGATGTGGCTCGCGGCACTATCAAGGTGAAGAATATGAGCAGTCTGCCTCAGCACAGTCTGACAGCAACCTGCGAACCGAACGACCAGTATGAGGTTACGTTCGGCGGCGACACAGAGCTTGCGGGCGGCGGAACAGCCGAGATAAGCTACACCATCAAGCCGCTTTCGCTCTCTAAGAGCAAGGAGTGGGACCGTCTCACGTTCAACATTACAACAGCCGAGGGCGCATCGCTCAGCGTAGTGACCTACAACTACACACGCAAGCATACGCCGAATCTCGTGGTGTCTACCAACAGCATCAACACCACCGTGACCAAGGGTAAGGTGCGCACATATCCTATCGTGCTCACCAATACCGGCATAGCCGAGACAGGCAAGATAACCGTATCGCTGCCTGCCGCACTTTCCGACTTCATCAGTCTGGCTACGCCTGCCACAATGCCGTCGCTGGCAACTGGCGACAGTGCTACGGTGATGCTTAAGTTCAACGCTGCCAACTACGACGTGAATGTCTACCAGAAAGGTAGCATTGCCATCAACTGCAGCGAGGGCAACGGCAAGCAGATTGGCTTCAACGTGAAGGTGGTGAGCGAGGAGAAGGGCAACCTTCGCATCCGCGTTCGCGACGAGAACACCATATACGGCAACAAGGACGGCGAGCATCCGTACGTCAGCAACGCCAGCGTGCGACTCACCGACTACAACACCGGCGCACTCGTGATGCAGGATGTGACGGGCGCGGACGGCAGCATCACGTTCAACGATCTGAACGAAGGCTACTACCATCTGCACGTTACGGCAGACCGCCACGACACTTACGACCAGAACGTGCTGGTGAGTCCGGGCGAAACAACCGAGCATCTTGCCACAATCAGCTACCAGGCAATCAGAGTAGACTGGACTGTGGAGGAGACAGAGATAGAAGACGAGTACGACATCACCACCAAGCTGACGTATGAGACGCAGGTGCCTGTGCCGGTAGTGGAGATGAATGCTCCCGACGCAATCATTCTTGCAGACATCAACCGCGGCAAGAGCGCACTCTTCAACGTAGTGCTGCGCAACCGCGGACTCATTGCCGCACAGAACGTGCAGTACACACCACCAACGGCAGACGGTTTCGTGTTCATGCCGATGGTGGAATATGAGGGCTTCACGCTCGCTCCCGAGCAGAGCTACGTCATACCGGTACTCGTGATGCACGAGGAGGACTTCAACAGCGACGACTTCGCACGCAACGTGAAGCGCAAGGTGGTGCAGAGCGTAGAGGGCAGAGCCAAGAAGAAGTGCTTCGGCGATATGGGTACCAAGTTCGAGTGGCCCTGCGGCGACAACGCAAAGTACGCATGGATAGGTTCTATCATCAGATTCGTGCAGGACAACGCCGAATGTTCTGACCCACCACCAGCAGGTGGCGGACACGCTGTAATCTATCCTCAGACACAACCCGGACTGGGCGGTGGACCTTATGGCGATTTCGGCGACTATGCAACGGCGAGCGGCGGCAGAACAGACGCCAAGGCTCTGCTTAAGCTGTTCTGTACAGCAATAGAGTGTGTGCCGCTTCCAGACCTGCCAACTTGCGTGGCGCCAGCCATAACCAACGCTCTTGAAGGATCGGCACTGCAATTTGCAGGCGACTGCGCTATGGATTATCTCAGCGGAAAGGTAGCCGACAAGATTCCGTTGTTCAGCTGCCTGAAGGGAGTAGCTTCCAACTACGGACCGGACATGGTAGAGTGTCTCGGTAATTGGGGCAAGGATATAGCCAACAAGTTTAGCAAGGCGCCGATGCGAAAGGCTGACGCCGCCGAAGACAAGCCGATACCGGCTCTGATGGAGTCGTCGGGCTACAAGCAGTTCCTGTTCTTCAGCTACTTCGACACATACATGGAGTACAACCGACAGCTCACACAGGCGCCAGAAGCGATAAGCATGAAGGACTTCGGCGTAGAACTGATGTCGGCAATACACAAAGCCGACCTCGAGCTGCAGAAGATGCGCGTGGACGGCACGCTTTGGACGTTCGACCTGAACACCATTCCGGACAATACCACGGTGGACGACAAGAGCCAGGGTATGGGCGCATACCTCACATCGCTCATGCCGAACAAGAGTGCCAACATAGCCGACTTCTCGCTGCGCAACTATGTGGAGCGTCTGCGCAACACATGGAGCAAGGAGGACGGACGCGGCTATATCAGCGCTAACCACATGGATGAGGCGGTGGTGGCAGACATTCTGCAGACACGCCAGAACTGTGTGACGAAGCTCGTCAACCTGGGCATACCTACATGGACCGACCTCATGGGAAGTGCACGCAAGGACATGCTGCAGTATATGGAGACGCAGTCGGAGAACACCTGCGCACAAGTGAAGCTCGAGATAAAGCAGAAGCTGGTGCTCACGCGTCAGGCGTTCCGCGGCACGCTCACCATTGAGAACGGATCGAGCAACGCCATCGAGGACATCCTCGTCGACGTGAACGCTACGAACATGGAGACCGGATTCATGGCTACATCGCGCGAGATGCAGATAGCCATAGAGAAGATAGAAGGCTTCGAGGGCGAGAAGGACGGCGCATGGCGACTGGGCGCAGGCAAGAAGGGCGTGGCTACCATACTCTTCATTCCTACCAAGTATGCAGCGCCCGAGAACCTCACCACCTATAGCTTCGGCGGAACGCTGAGCTTCAAGGACGGTAGCACAACGCAGAACCGCTCGCTCTTCCCCGTGAGCCTGCAGGTGAAGCCGTCGCCAGAGCTCGACCTCACTTACTTCATGCAGCGCGACGTATACGGCGACAACCCGCTCACGCCCGACGTCGTTGAGCCGGTGATACCTGCCGAGTTCTCTGTGCTCATACACAACAAGGGCAAGGGCGACGCCAACAACGTGCGCATGATTACGAAGAAGCCTGAGATTGTGGAGAACGAGAAGGGACTGCTCATCGACTTCGACATCATCAGTTCGAGCCTTAACGGAGGCGAGAAGACGATGGCGCTCGACGACGACATCGCTACGCAGTTCGGCACTATAGCCGCCGGCACTGCCTCGTACGCCACATGGGACCTCACAGCGTCGCTCATGGGCCACTTCACCGAGTACGACGTGAGTGTTACGCACGTGACCGACTACGGCAACCCCGACCTCTCGCTGCTCGACCGCGTCACCATACACGAACTGATACACAGCCTGAACGCCACAATCGGCGACAAGGTGTATCGTGCATGGATCACGAACGACGAGCCCGACGCGGAGGATGCGCCTGACCATATCTACTTCGCCAACGGCACCGACGAGGAACTCGTGACGCTGAGCGGGGAGACCAGGATGGAGCGCATCGACGCTACGCACTACCGCGTGACGGTGCCCACGAACATGCCGCGCAACTGGTTCTACACGGCTGTGGCTAACCCGGCGGGCAAGTACGCGAAGATACTCAGCATAACCGACGAGACGAACAACCGACCGCTCGACGCTGCCAACTTCTGGACAACCGACTACACGATGAAGGACGGCATCGACCCGCAGCTCGACTATCGTCTGCATATTGCCGACATCGTTTCGAGCAAGGGCACGAACAAGTACATCGTGGAGTTTGAACCGATACCTGAGCTGCGACTCGACGTGAAGAGCATCACGACGGTGCCTGCCGACGACCAGATTGCGGAGAAGCCGATAGAGGAGCTTACCGTGGAGTTCAACAAGGACATCAAGCCCGAGACCTTCACACGCGAGGACATCGTGGTGCGCCACGAGGGCAAGCTCTACAGCGGCGACATCGCCATCGCGCCGAAGGACGACGCTTCGAAGCGCGTGTTCAAGCTCAACACAAGCGGTCTGAGCGAGAACGGCTACTACGTGCTGCAGGTGAAGACCGACAACATCACCGACGCCGAGAACTATCTGGGCGCTGAGGGCAAGATGGTGAGATGGATGCTCTTCAAGGACGGACTGGTTCACTACAACGTGCATGTTCTGCCGCTTGCCGACTGGGGACGTGTGGAGTGTGTGAAGGACGCTCCTACAGAAACGCCTGCCGCAGCTGCAAAGCGCGGCATGAAGAAGGCAGAAGCCAACAGCGGACAACTGGCTTACGGCGGCGGAATGACCTTCAAGGCGACGCCGAGCAATGGCTACAAGTTCGTTTGCTGGAAGGACAACGCCACCGACGAGGTGCTCTCAAACAACGCCGAATACCACGTGGAGGCACGCAACACGCTCGACATATCGGCTGTGTTCGAGGCTGAGACGTATAAGGTGACAGTGAAGTGCGACGCCGATGGCGGAACGATGGACGTGGCATCCGGAGTCTACGAGTACGGCACGAAGCTCACGCTCGACGCCAAAGCCAACGAGGGCTACCGTCTGGACGGCTACAAGCTGAACGGCGTGCAGACCGAGACTGCCGCTCCGTATGAACTGACAGTTGAAGGACCGACAGAGGTGGAGGTGCTCTTCCACGACCTCTCGCCCGTAGACGTTATTCTCGACGAGCGCAAAGACTATCAGCGCCCCGTAGAGTACGTGAGCGCAGCGAGTCTGGAGAACGGCACGAACGTGAAGCTCTACCGCTCGTTCCTCAAGGAAGCATGGAACACTATCTGTCTGCCGTGCGCCGTGGAGAACCCGGAGGAGGTGTTCGGAGCAGGCACGCAGGTGGCAAAGCTCGCAGGCATGACGCCGACGTCGCTCACCTTCGAGTATGTAGATAAGATGGACGCTAACACGCCGTACATCATAAAGCCTACAGCGGTGAACAACGCGGCTTATGCCAATGTAGCGTCGCCCACGGTGCTCTACGACCTCGGAATGTGCACGCTCGAAGACCTGCCCGAGGGCATGAACCGACCGACGTACGAGACCGAGAGCGGAGTGTCGTTCATCGGAGCGTACCGTGTGGAGAACCTGCCGGCTGACGAGGGCTACTACTACATCAGCGGCAACAAGTTCTACTACATCGACGTGCCCGTGCCCACAACACGCTACCGCGGATTCTTCCATTCCACGGTGCACAACGGCGCGATGCTCAGTCTGGCTTTCGGCGGTGGAACGACAACCATAGAGGATGTCTACTTCCTGCCGTCAGGCGCCGGCGATATCTACGACCTCACCGGCAAGAAGGTGCGCTCGAGCGGCGAGTCGCTCGACGGACTGAAGCCCGGCGTGTACATCACGAAGAACAAGAAGTTCGTGGTGAAGTAGGTTGGAGATGTTGATGTGGTGAGGTGTTGAGATGTTGACATTTGATGTTTTTCGATGTTGAAAATGTTGACATTTGAGATGTTTCGATATTGACATCTCCCACTACTTTCAATGAAAAATCCCTCTAAGAGGGACAAATCTGCGGAATATTTCCCTCAATGAGGGACGTTTTAAGCCCAAAACGTCCCTCATTGAGGGATTTTTCGTATCTTTGCATTATTAATCAAACGTCTATAAGCTATGATAGAATTGAAACTTTATGAATACATGCGCGAATTGCTTAAGCAGATACCCACCACATTCGTGCGTTATAAGTATGACGATATCAGTTGGGATAGTCGTTTGGTGGGAATACTTGGTCCGCGAGGCATCGGCAAGTCGACAATGATATTGCAGCGTATAAAGAATACGCCCGAAAACCATAGCCTCTACATCACAGCCGACAATATGTACTTTGCCGACCATAAGCTCTTCGACCTTGCCGATAAGTTTGTGAAGGAGGGCGGAACGCATCTGTATATCGACGAGGTACACAAGTATAGCGGCTGGAGCAGAGAACTGAAACTGATGTACGATATGCACCCTTCGCTGCACATCGTCTTTACCGGTTCTTCGGTGCTCGACATATATCGTGGTGAGTCCGACCTCAGTCGTCGTGCCTTGCTCTATTTCATGTACGGCTTGTCGTTCAGAGAGTATCTGTCTTTCTTCCATGGCCTAGAGAGTCCGGTTTACACTCTCGACGACATCCTCAACAACCGAGCAGTGCTTAATGCCGTAGAACATCCGCTGCCACTCTTCCGCGACTATATGAGCCGTGGCTATTATCCCTTCTCCGTTCAGGGCGATTTCCCGATGCGTATGGAGCAAGTGGTGACGCAGACTATAGAAGTGGACATACCGCAGTATGCCGATATGAAAGCCTCTACAGCCCGCAAGCTGAAGCAACTGCTTGCAATTCTCTCGCATCTGGCTCCATACAAGCCCGTAGCAGACAGTCTGGCGTCGGAGATAGGCGCAAGCAAGAACAGCATACCCGATTATCTGGCTTATCTTGAGAAGTCGGGTATGATAGGACTGCTGCGCGACGACACTTCGGGCATACGCAATCTTGGAAAGATAGAGAAAGTATATATTGACAATCCAAGTCTGATGACGGTTCTTGCTGGCGGTACGCCCGATATAGGCAATCTGCGCGAGACCTTCTTCTACAATCAGATGCGTGTGCGCAATGAGGTGACAGCCTCACGCCAGTCCGATTTTGTCATTGGCAAGTACACCTTCGAGATAGGCGGACGCAAGAAGGGCAAACAGCAGATAGAAGGCTTGGACAATGCCTATATCGTGAAGGACGATATAGAAACAGGCTTCGGCAATATCATTCCGCTGTGGTGCTTCGGATTGAACTATTAGTACATCGGTATCGTAGGAGGAGGGTGTGCATTCTATGTTTCTATACACCCTCCATAGGTTACTGAAATACAAATTGTAACCTTGTACCAACAAAACCGAGCGGCGTATTTTGGCTCATATTACAGTAAAGATTCTTTATCATTTGTTCACGAAAAATCATCGTGTCGCGTTCGCCGTCCGATCGGATTCCGTCCGCCGCCCGATCGGATTCCGTCCGCCGTCCGATTGGATTCCGTCCGCCGTCCGATCAGATTGCGTTCGCCGCCCGATCAGATCGCGTCCGCTGTCCTTTATAAGATGGCAAGTTTACATATATAGTAGCGGAGGTCTCCGGCCTCCGCAGCAACCAATGCTGCAAACTCTATTATTATTAATGATGATTTGTATTCGACTTGGTGCTGCGGAGGCCGGAGACCTCCGCTACTTATAAGGTTCATGATTGAACCATACCATATTGGTTAAAAGATTTTGCGGAAGTAACGCGCAATACGGAAAAAATCAGTAATTTTGTTTCTGCTGTTACTGCAAAGTATTGTTTAACCGAACTTACACTAACGTTTAACCGAATTTACACTAACCCGTATATGGCTGGAAAAGACTTAGCTTGCTCTTTGGCAACATGCATTGTGTCGCTGACCGCAAGCGCTTATGAAAAACCGCAGGTTTGCACGCTACATACCAACTGGACCTTCTGCCAGGTGGGCGACACGCTATGGAGCGACGCCAAGGTGCCCGGAACCGTTCACCAGGACCTGCTGAACCATAACCGAATACCGAATCCGTTCTACGGCATGAACGAGGAAGCCGTGCAATGGGTGGAGAACGAGGACTGGATGTATCGCACATCGTTCGTGGTGGACGAACAGCAGCTTAGTCGCGACGCCGCCGTTCTGGAGATGGACGGACTCGACACGTACGCCGACGTGTTTCTGAACGGAGCCTTGATATTGCGGTCGGACAATATGTTCGTAGGACACAAAATAGAGGTGAAGCCAGTGCTTCGCAAGGGAGTGAACCAGCTGCTCGTGCGCTTCCGTTCGCCAGTGAAAGAGGTGCTGCCGCAGTTGCAGACCAACGGCTTCGACTATCCTGCCAGCAACGACCATTCGCCTTGGCGCACGAGTGTCTACACACGCAAGGCGCCTTACTCATACGGATGGGACTGGGGCATACGCCTGGCTACGTGTGGAATATGGCGCCCCGTGCGTCTGGTGTTTTCCGACGTGGCAAGGATTGAGGACTATTATGTCTGTCAGGAAGCCGTGACGCAGGCGAAGGCGGATGTAGACAATCGGTTGGAGATAAACAATGTCACCTCCAATACCGTCTCGGCTTTGCTGAAGGTGGATTATCACTACTCTGACAGCGACACGAAAGAGATAAGAAAACAGATAGAGTTGCGCCCGGGAGCCAATACGGTGAGTCTGCCTGTAAGCATCGAGAAGCCGCATCTGTGGATGTCCAACGGCTGGGGCGAGCCTTCGCTGTATAAGTTTACGGCATCGCTGTCGGTAGACGGGGTGGAGATAGCGAAGCAAGAGCGGAATGTGGGGCTGCGCACGGTGAGAGTGGTGATGGACGACGACGAGCACGGCAAGTCGTTCTACTTCGTGGTGAACGGCAAGCCGATGTTCGCAAAGGGTGCCAACTTCATCCCCGACGACGCCCTGCTGCCCAACGTAACGCCCGAGCGATACAAACGCATATTTGAGGACGTGAAGGCTGCCAACATGAATATGCTGCGTGTGTGGGGTGGAGGCGTATACGAGGACGACGAGTTCTACGACGAGGCAGACCGCAACGGCATATTGATATGGCAGGACTTCATGTTCGCCTGCAGTTCGTATCCTCACGACCCGCTGTTCGTCGGACGGGTGGAGAGCGAGGCAGAATACAACATAAAGCGTCTGCGCGGACATGCGTCGCTTGCCATGTGGTGCGGCAACAACGAGATATATGAGGCTATGCGCTACTGGGGATGGCAGAGAAAATACTCTGCCGAGGCTTTTGCCGAGATGGAGCGTGGATACAACGTGCTGTTCCGTGAGCTGCTGCCACAGATGGTGGAGAGGCTCGACGGCACAAGGTTCTACATGCACAGCTCGCCCTACGAAGCCAACTGGGGCAGACCTAATAGCTGGAAGACCGGCGACAGCCACAACTGGGGCACATGGCACGGACGCAAGCCGTTCGAGAGTTTCGACACGGACGTACCGCGCTTCATGAGCGAATACGGTTTCCAGGCGTTCCCCGAGATGAAGACGATACGCACGTTCGCCGAAGAGAAAGACTTCGAACTGGAGTCGCCAGTAATGAATGCGCATCAGAAAGCCGACATAGGCAATGCGCTTATCAAGCAGACTATGGGACTGTACTATAAGGTGCCTGAGAAGTTTGAAGATCTGGTATACGTGGGGCTGGTGCTGCAGGGGCAGGGCATGCGCCACGGCATCGAGGCTCACCGCCGCAACCGACCGTACTGCATGGGTAGCCTCTTCTGGCAGCTGAACGACAGTTGGCCAGTGGTGTCGTGGTCGGGCATCGACTACTACGGCAATTGGAAGGCGTTGATGTATCAGTCGAAGCGGGCGTTCGCCCCTATCCTGATTAATGCCATTAAGGAGGGCGACGACCTCTGTGTATATCTTGTTTCGGACGAACTGCAAGACCATGACGGCGTAAGGCTGGACGTAGAGCTGATGGATTTCGACGGCAAGGCTCATGGCAAATGGACGCAGAGCGGCATGCTTGCAGCCAACTCCTCCGTGCTCTTCATGAAGAAGCGTGCAGGCGAGTTGCAGGGCAAGCTAAGCGCCGCTAACTCATTGCTTCACTTCACGCTGAAGGCAAAGAACGGAGCTACGCTCGCCGATGACGTCTTTTACTTCGCTTATCCGAAAGACCAGAAGTTGCCCGAGGCAAATATAGAGACAAGCGTGAGACGGCGAGGCGACGCGATAGAGATGACGCTGAAGACCGACAAGCTGGCTCGCGACATTTTCGTAGAAGTGCCTGTGCAAGGCGTTCGCTTCACCGACAACTTCTTCGACCTGCTGCCTGGACAGCGTAAGAAGATAACAATAACATCGCCCGAAGGACATTCGCTGAACGACTTCACGTTCAGACTGCATCAGTTGGGCGGCGTGAGATAAATTGTTGCTGGTTTATCTTGAATACAAAGTTATTTAAGCATAAACCTAAAAGTAGCGGAGGTCTCCGGCCTCCGCAGCACCAAGTCGAATACAAATCATCTTTAATAATAATAGATGTTGTGCATCATTGGTTGCTGCGGAGGCGGGAGACCTCCGCTACTATATTGTATTGATATGGATTAGAGGTCGTCGAAGTTGACGGCTTCCTCCTTGGGGCGCTTGTGTGTGCTGGGCTGTTCTGACGAACCTTCCTTTGCAGGCTCGGTAGCTTTGTGGCGTTCTATTGGTGCGCCATTCTCGTCGAGCACTATCTCCTCCTCAACATGTATGCTGTCGGAGTGTGAAGAGTCAGCCTTCTCGCGAGTGTAGTAGCTCTGGCAGTTGTACATCGACGAGGTGATGTCGGCATCCTTCGGCTTGCCGAACTTCACGCGATACTTGGCGAACGCAGGGTCGTTAAGCACAGACTCGAGGAAGAGTCCGCAGATAGGCAGAGCGGTGCGCGAACCCTGTCCGAGAGCGCCGGTGCGGAAGTGGATGCAGCGGTATTCGCCGCCTACCCATGCGCCTACGACGAGCTTCGGGCTGACGCCCATGAACCATGCGTCGGAGTGGTTGTTGGATGTACCGGTCTTGCCGCCCCAGTCGGTGTCGCGGAATTTGCCCACGTATCCGTTGAGGCTCATCGAAGTGCCGCCCGGTTCGCTTGTGCCGCCCATGAGGAGCTGCTGCATGAGGAACGCACTCTTATAAGGTATCACCTGCTCCTCGTTCGTCGGCGCACGATATACCTCCTTGCCGTTGCGGTCGACGATGCGCGTAACGAGAACGCGCTTCACGTACTTGCCGTCGTTGGCTACGGTGCTATAGGCGTTGGCAAGCTCGAGCAGGTTGATGTCGCTCGAACCGAGGGCGAGCGCCGGAGTCTCGTCGAGCGGACTCTCGATGCCCATCTTATGCGCCGTCTCGGCGATGCGCGTGATGCCCATCTCCTGTCCGAGGCGCACGGCGATAGAGTTGATGCTTCGTGCGAAGGCAGCCTTCAGCGGTATAGAGTCGCCGGTGAAGTAGCCGTTGGCGTTGGTAGGCGCCCAGGTCACCTCCTCGTTATGCTTCTTGTCGAACACCTGCATAGAGAAGTATTCGTCGCGACGCTTGTCGCACGGCGTGAGTCCCTGATTCATAGCCTCGGTGTAGACGAAGAGCTTGAACGTAGAGCCCGGCTGGCGCATTGCCGTCACCTTGTCGTACTTCCACGACTTGAAGTCGATGTCGCCCACCCATGCCTTCACGGCGCCGGTCTGCGGCTCCATAGCCACGAACGAGCAGTGCATGAAGTGAACCATGTAGCGGATAGAGTCCATTGTAGACATCTCCTTCTCTATTGTGCCGTGCTCGTAGTCGAAGAGCTTCACCTTGTGCGGGCGGTTGAGGTAGTACTCGATGGAGTCGGGGTTGTTCGGGAAGCGTGTAAGCAGATACTTGTATACGGGCTGGCGCTTGGCTATGCCCTCGATGAAGCCCGGGATGACGTTGTGATTCTCGTCCTGCCACGGGTCTTGGTTGCCCCAGTGGTTGTTGAAGTTGCGCTGCACCTGCTTCATCTGCTTTATGGCAGCCTCCTCGGCGTATTTCTGCATACGCGAGTCGATGGTGGTGTATATCTTCAGACCGGAGGTGTAGAGATCGTAGTCGTTGTCGCGGCACCATGTGCGCAGCTCGTCGGCAACAGCCTCTCGGAAGTAGAGCGCCGTGCCGTCGTAGTTGCTCTCAACGCTGTAGTTGAGCTTGATGTCTATCTTGGAGATAGAGTCGTAGTCGGCGTGTGTCATGTCGCCGTGGCGTACCATGTTGCTGAGCACAACGTTGCGGCGGCGCAGCGAGTTCTCGGGGTTGGTAAGCGGGTTGTAGTAGGTAGTGGCCTTCAGCATGCCCACGAGCACAGCCGCCTGCTCAACGGTGAGATCCTTTGGCGAGCAGTTGAAGTAGGTCTTCGCTGCGGTCTTGATGCCGAAGGCGTTGCTACCGAAGTCAACGGTGTTGGCGTACATGGTGAGAATCTCGTTCTTGTTGTGTGTCATCTCGAGCTTGGTGGCTATGATCCACTCCTTCGATTTGACGATGAGCATGCGCACACCTGGAATCATGCCGAGCAGACCGGTAGAGTAGTTGGTGCGCATGCGGAACATGTTCTTGGCAAGCTGCTGCGTGATGGTAGAGGCGCCGCGTGCGTCGTGATGCACCACAGCGTCCTTCACAGCGCTCACAAGACCTTTGTAGTCGATGCCGTGATGGCTGTAGAAGCGCTCGTCCTCGGTAGCGATGAGAGCCTTCCAGAAGACGGGGTTCACGTCCTCGAACTTCACCGGTGTGCGGTTCTCGTTGAAGTATTTGCCGATGAGCACACCGTCGTCGCTGTATATCTCCGACGCCTCACTGGTTACGGCATCCTTGATGGCGATGAAGCCCGGCGACTTGCCGAAGAGCCACAGGAGGTTGATGTCGACAGCTCCGAGGTAGAGGAAGAAGGCAACGATGCACGAAGCTATGCCTATGAGTGTCTTGGCGTACCATTTGCGGCCTCGGTAGAGGTTGCGGTACCAATGGCAGAAAGTGCGTGCCTTCTGCAGACACCAGGTGAGAATCAGCTTTACTTTTTTCATCTTATTGTTATTTTTCAAGTTGCCGCATGCCGATGACATGCCGCCGGTTTATTTATTGATTTATAGTTATGAATGTGCAAAAGTACATATTTTGCTTAACCTACGAGACTTGTATCAATGAAATTTATGATTTCTTTAATGTTATCGGGGCAGAACCAGTGGATAGAAGCGTCGCGCTTGAACCATGTCTGTTGCTTGCGGCAGTAGCGACGACTGTTGCTCTGTATCTTGAAGATGCACTCGTCGAGGGTGGTGAGTCCGTCGAGATACTCGAACATCTCCTTGTAGCCCACGGTGTTCAGGGCGTTCTCCGAGCGCTGCGGGTATACGGCAAGCGCCTCCTGCTCGAGTCCGGCGTCAATCATGTCGAGAACGCGCGCGTTGATGCGGTCGTAGAGCACGTCGCGCGGGCGGGTCAAGCCAATCTTTATTATGTTGAACGGGCGTTCTTTGCGCTCGCTCTTGCGAAACGAGGTGTAGGTCTGACCCGTGCAGTGGCATATCTCGAGTGCATGCACTACACGGCGCGGGTTGTTGCGGTCGACAATCGCCCAGTGCTCGGGGTCGAGCACCTTCAGTTCGGCAACGAGTCGCTCAAGTCCCTCGTCGGCAAGTCGCTGCTTCATCCACTCGCGCGTCTCGTCGTCGACGGTAGGTATGTCGTCGATGCCGTTGCACACGGCGTCGATGTACATCATCGAGCCGCCCGTGAGCAGCGCCGTGTCGTAGCGCTCGAAGAGGTCGGCGGTGAGCAGCTGCATCACATCACTCTCGTACATCGACGCACTATAGTAGTCGCCGATGTGGTGGGTACCAACGAAGTAGTGAGGCACTCGGGCGCGCTGTGCGGCGGTGGGTGCGGCGGTGCCTATGGGTATCTCCTCGAATATCTGTCGGGAGTCGGCGTTGATGATCGGTATGTTGAGGTGCTCGGCCACTTGCAGGCACAGTTCTGTCTTGCCTACGCCCGTCGGACCGAGTATTACTATCAGTGTTTTTGCCATATAATATACAGAAACAAAAAAAGAGACAATAGCGGCAACGCAGTATCTTGAAAGCTGCATTGTCTCTATTGTCTCTATTATCTCTATTTCTTGAAAACAGTAGTGTTTTTTTGATGATGTCTATCGGATGATTCCGCGCTGTGAAGTCTCTACGAAGTTGAGGATGTATTCCACTTCCTTTGTCATAGGCAATGTCTTGCGTACCTCCTCGATGCCTTCCTTCAGTGTGCCTGTGTTGTAGAGCAGGCGGTAGGTATTGTGGATGAGGTCGATCTGCTCCTTGCTGAATCCGCGGCGGCGCAGACCTACGATGTTCAGACCGCAATACTTCAGCGGGTCGCGACCGGCGATGATGTACGGCGGAATGTCCATCGGAGAGCGCGAACCGCCCTGCACCATTACGTAGCCGCCGATGTGGCAGAACTGGTGAACGAGAACGCAACCTGAAAGGATTGCGTTGTCGTCGATGACTACCTCGCCGGCAAGCTTTGTAGAGTTGCCGATAATCAGTCCGCTACCGAGCACGCAATCGTGTCCTACGTGCATGTTCTCCATCAGAAGGTTGTTGGAGCCGACAACGGTCTTGCCTTTCGACGCTGTACCGCGCGAGATAGTTACGTTCTCGCGGATAGAGTTGTTGTCGCCGACAACGCAGGTCGTCTCCTCGCCACAGAACTTGAGGTCTTGCGGCTTTGTAGAGATGCTTGCGCCGGGGAAGAACTCGTTGTTGCTGCCGATGCGTGCACCTACATGAATGGTAACACTGTTCTGCATTACGTTGTTGTCGCCGATTTCTACATCACGGTCGATGTAGCAGAACGGGCCGATGATGTTGTTATCGCCAAGCTTTGCTTCGGGATGTACGTATGCTAAAGGACTGATTTGACTCATCTTGATTATATTTTATGGAGATGTGCCAAAATGAAGTTACACGTGGCAGACTCCCTTTTGACACATCTTCTTTACTGTTTACTTGTTCTTTACAATCTGTGCTGTGAATGTAGCCTCCGAAACGACGTGGTCGCCTACGAACACGTAGCCCTTCATTGACGAGATGCCATGGCGCAACGGCGCAAGCAGGTCGACCTTGAAGAGAAGTGTGTCGCCCGGAACAACCTTCTGGCGGAACTTCACGTCGTCTATCTTCATGAAGTAGGTAGACCAGCGCTCTGGCTCTTCGAGAGTGTTGAGCACCAGCAGACCGCCGCACTGAGCCATCGCCTCGATCTGAAGCACGCCCGGCATGACAGGCTCCTGCGGGAAGTGGCCTACGAAGAAGGGCTCGTTGGCTGTGACGTTCTTCACGCCTACGATGCTTGTGGCGCCGAGGCTTATCACCTTGTCAACAAGCTGCATCGGATAGCGATGGGGGAGAAGCTCGCGGATGCGGATATTGTCCATCAGCGGTGCTTCGTTCGGGTCGTATATCGGTGCCTGAATCTCGTGCTTGCGAATCTCGCGGCGCATGAGGCGTGCAAACTTGTTGTTGATGGTGTGACCGGGGCGTGTGGCGATAATGCGGCCTTTGATAGGCTTGCCGATGAGAGCCATGTCGCCGATTACGTCGAGCAACTTGTGGCGTGTGCACTCGTTGTCCCAAACAAGCGGCTTGTGCTGTATGTAGCCAAGCTCAGTAGCGTCGCGACGCTCTACGTGAATCATGTCTGCGAGTGAGTCGAGACGCTCCTGTGTGGTCTGCATCTCGTAGATGACGATGGCGTTGTCGAGGTCGCCGCCCTTGATGAGGTTGGCCTTCAACAGCGGCTCGATGTCGCGTACGAATACGAAGGTACGTGCCGGAGCGATGTCGGTGCCGAACTTGTCGATGCAGTCGAGTGTGGCAAACTGTGAGCTGACGAACTTGGAGTTGAACGAGCACATTGCTGTGAGCGAGAACTCCTCGTCGGGGAGGATGGTGATGCAAGAACCGGTCTCCTCGTCCTTCACCTCAATCTTGTGGCGGATGATATACCAGTCCTTAGGAGCGTTCTGCTCCTCAATGCCCACTTCGTTGATCTTGTCAACGTACAGAGCCGCACTACCGTCGAGGATAGGGAACTCGGGGCCGTTCACCTGGATGAGACAGTTGTCGATGCCCATAGCGTAGAGGGCAGCCATACCGTGCTCAATGGTAGACACGCGCATATCGCCTTTACCCAAAACGGTGCCACGCTGTGTGTCAATTACGTTCTCAGCGATTGCCTGGATTGTAGGCATACCGTCGAGGTCGATGCGCTGTATTTTATAGCCAGTGTTCTCAGGGGCAGGGTTGAATGTCACGGTGAGACTCAAACCGGTGTGCAGGCCTTTGCCGCACAAAGAGAAACTGCCTTTAAGTGTCTTTTGTTTTGACATTATTATATTGTTTGTTGTTTATTTATCGTTGTTCTTGAGCGACTCCATCTCTTTCTTCAGGTCGTTCAAGTCCTTGTACATATCAGGCAGACGACGGAAGATAGCCTGCGACTTGAAGTACTGGCGCAGTGGCATCGGTGGTGTGCCGATGAGTTCTTCGTTGCCTTTCAAGTTGCCAGGTACGCCCGACTGTGCTCCGAGAAGGGTGCGGTCGCCGATTGTGATGTGGCCTGCCAAGCCTACCTGGCCGCCGAACATACACCATGAACCTACCTTTGTGCTGCCTGCAATGCCTACCTGAGCCGACATCACGGTGTTCTCGCCAATCTCCACGTTGTGGGCAACCTGCACGAGGTTGTCGAGCTTAACGCCCTTGCGGATGAAGGTAGAACCCATTGTCGAACGGTCTACACAGGTGTTAGCGCCGATTTCAACGTTGTCCTCGATGGTCACGATGCCAATCTGCGGTATCTTGTCGTAGCCTTCTGCGTTAGGAGCGAAGCCGAATCCGTCAGAACCGATTACGCTGCCAGCGTGAAGAGTTACGTTGTTGCCGAGCTTACAGCCCTGATAGATGGTCGTGTTAGGGTAGATGAGGCAGTTGTCGCCCATCTTCACGTTGTCGCCGATTACGGCGTGAGGATAGATCTGGCAGTTGTCGCCTACAACGGCGTTATCGCCGATGCATGCAAACGGACCCACATAGCAGTCCTTGCCGAGCTTTGCAGTCGGCGATACGTATGCCTGCGGAGCAACGCCAGTCTTCTTCGGCTTGCTTGCTTCATAGATTTGGAGCAGCTTGGCAATACACTCGTATGCGTTGTCAACACGTATGAGTGTGGCCTGAACGGGGTGCTCAAGCTCTACATCGTTGTTGACAATCACTACCGACGACTTGGTGTCGTAGATGTAGTGGGTGTATTTCGGGTTTGAAAGGAATGAGATGGCGCCTTCTACACCTTCTTCTATCTTGGCGAAGGTGTTGATTTTTGCATCCTTGTTGCCTTCTACGCGACCGCCAATCACGCTCGCTATCTGTTCTGCTGTAAATTCCATTTCTGTTTTTTCTATGTTATTCTTGCAAATATATAGATGATAGTTGTCTATAGATGTTGCAAATGTAAGAAAATTAATTTACATTATGCTTTTTAACAATACATATTTATCAATTTTGTCTGAAAATACGTCAGTTTTTACGAAAAAAGCCCGATGTGAGGCTTTAAATGCCGTATTTTTTCAGCTCAGCATCCATCTGCATCTGCAGTTCCTTTGCCTTCTCTGCAGCAACGGTTGCGAAGTCTTCGCCGTTAGAAGCGTAGATGATTCCGCGAGAGCTGTTGACGAGGAGTCCGCAGTCGGCGTTCATGCCGTACTTGCATACTTCCTCAAGCGAACCGCCCTGAGCACCAACGCCAGGAACGAGCAGGAAGTGGTCGGGAACTATCTTGCGGATATCCTCGAACATGCGGCCCTGTGTAGCTCCGACAACGTACATCATGTTCTCCTTGTCGCCCCACTGTTGAGATGTGCGCAGCACCTTCTCGAACAGACGCTCACCGTCCTTGTCTTCTGTGAGCTGGAAGTCGTGACTTCCCTTGTTGCTGGTGAGAGCGAGCAGGATAACCCACTTGTTCTTGTAGCCGAGGAACGGCGTAACGCTGTCTTCGCCCATGTACGGAGCTACGGTGAGCGAGTCTACGTCGTACTCTTCGAAGAATGTGCGAGCGTACATTGCACTTGTGTTGCCGATGTCGCCGCGCTTTGCGTCAGCCACGATGAAGTGGTTGGGGTAGTTCTCCTTCAGATACTTGATTGTCTTCTCGAAAGAGATGAGACCTTTCACGCCGAATGCCTCATAGAAAGCGAGGTTTGGCTTGTAAGAAACGCAGTAGGGGGCTGTTGCGTCGATGATTGCCTTGTTGAAGGCGAAGATCGGGTCTTCCTCGTTGAGGATATGCTGCGGCACCTTCTTCAAGTCGGTGTCAAGACCTACACAGAGGAACGAGCGCTTTGTCTTTATATGGCTTACTAATTCTGATCTGTTCATAACGATTGGTTTTACAAATTGATTATACAATAAGTTTTATAAACTGATGCTAAAAAATAGATATAATTGCTTTTGGTTGCAACCTATTACAATTCGTTCTCCTTCATCTTCTCCGCATTCTCTGCTACGGTGAGTGCGTCGATCATCTGCTGGATGTTGCCGCCCATGAAGCCGGGGAGGTCGTATACGGTCATGCCGATGCGATGGTCGGTTACACGGCCCTGCGGGAAGTTGTATGTACGAATCTTTGCCGAGCGGTCGCCGGTAGAGACGAGAGTCTTGCGGCGGTTTGCAATGTCGTCGACATACTTCTGGTGCTCCTTATCATATATATATGTACGCAGACGTGCAAGAGCTCTTTCCTTGTTCTTAGGCTGGTCGCGGGTCTCGGTACACTCGATGAGGATTTCCTCAACCTCTCCGGTGTTCGGGTTCTTCCACATATAGCGGGCACGCACACCAGACTCCACCTTGTTCACGTTCTGTCCGCCAGCACCTGACGAACGGAATGTATCCCACTTGATTTCGCCCTCGTTGATGTTAACCTCGAACGGGTCTGCCTCAGGAAGAACGGCTACGGTAGCAGCAGAAGTCTGCATGCGTCCGTTTGATTCGGTAACAGGCACACGCTGTACGCGGTGAACGCCCGACTCATACTTCAATGTGCCGTATACGTTGTCGCCGCTTACAGCGAAGCAGATTTCCTTGAAGCCGCCGACAGCGCCTTCGCTCTCGCTTGTTACAGACACTGTCCAGCCCTTCGACTCGCAGTATTTCTTGTACATCATAAATATCTCGCCTGCGAAGAGGCAAGCCTCGTCGCCACCAGTACCGGCGCGAATCTCCATCTGTACGTTCTTTGCGTCCTCGGGGTCCTTCGGCACAAGAGCAATCTTTATTTCTTCCTCAAGTTTTGGCTGGAGTTCTTCGTTTGCAGAGAGTTCCTCACGCGCCATCTCTTTCATCTCCGCATCCTGCTCGTTCATGATGATATCCTTTGCCTCAGCGATGCCGTTAAGACAATTGATATACTTCTGACGGAGCTTCATAATGTCTTCAAGATCCTTGTACTCCTTTGTCAGTTTCACGTAGCGCTGTTGGTCGGCGATTACAGAAGGGTCGGTGATGAGGGTTGATACTTCCTCATAGCGTGCCTCAAGTCCGTCGAGTTTTTCTAATATGTTATTGTTTTCTGCCATTTGTCAAATTTAATGTTGTTATGGTGTGGGGTGTGGGGTGAGATGTTGTGATGTTGAGGTGGTGAGGTGGTGAGGTGGTGTAATGTTGAGGTGTTGTGATGTTGAGGTGTTGTGATGTTGAGATATGTCAACATCTCAACACAACAACCTCTCACCATCTTATTAATACTCGAACTCTCCGTATTCAGACTTGATGAGGAGTGAGCGTTTGCCCTCTTCGATGCGTCCTACGATCTGTGCGTCGATGTTGAAGCTCTTGCTGATAGCGATAACCTTCTCTGCAACCTCCGGACGTACGTAAATCTCCATGCGGTGACCCATGTTGAATACCTTGTACATCTCCTTCCAGTCGGTGTGGCTCTGCTCCTGAATGAGGCGGAACAACGGCGGAATCGGGAACATGTTGTCCTTGATTACGCGGCAGTTCTCGCCGACGAAGTGCAGCACCTTTGTTTGTGCGCCGCCGGTGCAGTGAACCATACCGTGAATCTCCGGACGCAGCTCGTCGAGCAGGCGCTTGATGACCGGAGCGTATGTACGTGTCGGCGAGAGAACGAGTTGTCCGGCTGTTACTGGTGTGCCCTCCACCTTGTCGTCAAGACGGCAGCCACCGCTGTATACGAGCTCTTCGGGCACAGCGTGGTCGTAGCTTTCCGGATATTTCTCTGCGAGATACTTCGAGAACACGTCGTGGCGAGCGCTGGTGAGTCCGTTAGAACCCATACCGCCGTTGTACTGCTTCTCGTATGTAGCCTGACCGAATGAAGCCAGACCCACGATAACGTCGCCTGGACGGATGTTAGCGTTGTCGATTACGTCGCTGCGCTTCATGCGGCAGGTAACTGTAGAGTCGACGATGATAGTGCGCACGAGGTCGCCAACGTCGGCTGTCTCACCGCCGGTAGCGTAAACGCCTACGCCCATCTTGCGCAGATCTTCGAGCAGTTCGTCTGTGCCGTTGATAACAGCCGAGATAACCTCACCCGGGATAACCATCTTGTTGCGTCCGATAGTGCTCGAAACGAGGATGTTGTCAACGGCGCCCACGCAGAGCAGGTCATCGGTGTTCATCACGATAGCGTCCTGAGCCACGCCTTTCCATACGCTGAGGTCGCCGGTTTCCTTCCAGTACATGTAGGCGAGCGACGACTTGGTGCCAGCACCGTCGGCGTGCATGATGTTGCAGTATTCGGGGTCGCCGCCGAGGATATCGGGGATTATTTTGCAGAAAGCCTGCGGATAGAGACCCTTGTCGATGTTCTTGATGGCGTTGTGTACGTCTTCTTTAGCTGCGCTTACGCCGCGCATCATGTATCTGTTAGATGTGTCCATATTATGAGTTTTTATTTTTGATTTCTGAGTTTTGAGTTGTTGCCTGCGGCAATATATAATATAATCAGATGGCAATATATAATATAATCCTGAGGCAATACAATATAATAAGGTAGGGTGTCTTTATTTGTCGCTGTGCCAGAAGTCCCAGCTTGCGAAAGCCTGCAACAGCAGCATCTCCAGTCCGTTCTTTGTGTTGGCGCCATAGCGTGCGCCCTTCTTCATGAACAGCGTCTCGTCCGGATTGTAGATGAGGTCGTAGAGTATGGTGTGGCAGTCCATAGCCTCGTACGGCAAGTCGGGGCAGGTGTCAGCCTTCGGGTACATGCCCAGCGGAGTGCAGTTGACGATGACGTTGTATTCCTTTATCAGTTCCGGCGTCACCTCCTGGTATGTTATGCAGCCAGGCTTCTTTGTGCGGCTCACGAACAGCGTCTCGAGTCCGAGCGACTTGAGTCCGTAGTTGATGGCGAGCGATGCGCCACCCGTGCCGAGTATGAGCGCCTTCTTATGGCAAGGCTCGAGCATTGTCTCGATGCTTCGTGTGAAACCGATTACGTCACTGTTGAATCCCTTCAGTATCACGTTCTTGTTCTTGTGCGTCACGCGTATCACGTTGACAGCACCTATGGCGCGTGCTTCCGGACTAAGCTCGTCGAGGTAGGGTATCACCTGCTGCTTGTATGGTATAGTCACGTTGAGTCCGCGCAACTCCGGATTTGAAGCGAGAATCTCCTTCAAGTCTTCTATCTGCGGAATCTCATAGTTTATGTAGCGCGCTTTGATGCCTTCGTTTGCGAACTTCTCGTTGAAGTAGCTGATGGAGAAGGAATGTCCCAGTGGGAAACCGATTAAACCGTACTTGTCCATAGTGTGAATGTTGATGTTGAGATGTTGAGGTGTTGAGGTGTTGATGGGGGTGAGGTGGTGAGGTGGTGAGGTGTTGATGGGTTGAGATATCTTTATTTTGTAGCGAGATATAGCGTGCAGATGCCGAGCGTCATTCGCTTGAATGTAGCTTCGGCGAAGCCCGCTGCCTTCAGTATCTCCACCATTCGTTCGCCTTGCGGGAACGCCTCGATAGTAGCCGTTAGGTACGAGTAAGCCACTCTGTCGCCCGAGATGAGACGTCCGTATAAGGGCAGCACCGTGTGCGAGTAGACCTTGAACAGTTGCTTCATCGGGAACATCACAGGCGATGTCAGTTCCACGATGCAGAGATGTCCGCCCGGTTTCAGCACGCGGCACATCTCGCACAGTCCCTGGTCGAGGTTCTGGAAGTTGCGAATGCCGAACGCCGCAGTTACGGCGTCGAACGTGTTGTCTTCGAACGAGAGCGCCATGCAGTCTTCCTTGGCGAACGATATCACGCCGTCGAGCTTCAGCGCCTTCACCTTCTGTCTGCCCACATTCATCATTCCCTCGCTGATGTCGGTGCCGGTCACTTGCTTCGGCTGCAGCGTCTGTGCCGCCTGTATGGCGAAGTCGCCCGTGCCAGTAGCGATGTCGAGAATGCTTTGCGGCTTGTAAGGCTTTAGTCGGTTGAGAGCCCTCTTTCGCCACAGCTTGTCAATGTTCCACGACAGGCGGTGGTTGAGCTTGTCATACGAGTGTGCGATGTTGTCGAACATCTGTTCCACCTGCGCGCCCTTCTCCTCTTTGTCGTTGTAGGGCTTTATCTTTTCCTGTCTGTAAACCATTGTCTTTATTTGTTTTCTTTGTTCTTTCCGTGACCCTATTAGGTGCGGTTTCTCATATATGTATATATAATAATGTAGGGTGTAGAATATCAGATGTCGCAGGAATTTGTTTCCCGACATCAGATATTCTGCACCCGTTATGCGTTGCTACTTGCGTGTAGCGAGGTATTCAGCCACGTTCTTCTCGATGCGTGCTGCGATGTCGCCCTCTTCTACGTTCTTGTCGAACTTCTCGCCTGTGATATGCTCGTAGAGTTCGATGTAGCGCTCGCTCACGCTCTCTGCATATTCGTCGGTGATTTCGGGCATTGTCTGTCCGGGTTCGTTCATGAAGTTGTGTTCGATGAGCCACTGGCGTACGAACTCCTTAGAGAGCTGCTTCTGCGGCAGACCCTTCTCGAACTTCTCCTCGTATCCGTCAGCGTAGAAGTAGCGTGACGAGTCGGGAGTGTGAATCTCGTCGATGAGATATACCTTGCCGTCGCGCTTGCCGAACTCGTACTTTGTGTCTACGAGGATCAAGCCGCGCTGAGCAGCCATCTCCTGGCCGCGCTGGAAGATGCGGCGTGTGTAGTCCTCCATCACAGCATAGTCCTCAGCACTTACGATGCCCTGAGCGATTATTTCCTCCTTAGAGATGTTGAGGTCGTGTCCCTCGTCTGCCTTAGTTGTCGGAGTGATGATAGGCTCCGGGAAACGCTGGTTCTCCTTCATACCCTCTGGCAACTTCACGCCGCAGAGTTCGCGACATCCGTCTTTGTATGCGCGCCATGCCGAGCCAGTAAGGATAGAGCGTATGATCATTTCAACGCGGAAACCCTCGCATTTCAAACCTACGGTTACCATCGGGTCTGGTGTGGCGAGCTTCCAGTTGGGGCAGATGTCTGTAGTGGCATCAAGGAACTTGGCTGCAATCTGGTTCAGAACCTGTCCTTTGAACGGAATACCCTTCGGCAGGATAACGTCAAACGCAGAGATTCTGTCTGTTGCTACCATTACAATCACGTCGTCGTTGATGTCATACACGTCGCGAACTTTTCCGTGATACACGTTTTTCTGACCTTCGAAATGAAAATCGGTCTTTGTAAGTGCTTTCATAACTGTTTTTTAATTTTGAGTTTTTTCGTGAGCGTCGTGAGCGTCGTAAGCATTCACGATGCGCGTCACAAGCTTATGTCTTACGATGTCTTTCTGTCCGAGTTTTACGAAGCCGATGCCCTCCACGTCCTTCAGTATGTCGAGCGCCTCGGTGAGTCCGCTCTTCTGTCCGCGCGGCAGGTCTATCTGCGTCATGTCGCCGGTGATAATCATCTTCGTGTTCCATCCCATTCGTGTGAGGAACATTCGTATCTGTGCCGGTGTAGTGTTCTGCGCCTCGTCGAGTATCACCACAGCGTCGCTGAGTGTGCGTCCTCGCATGAAGGCGAGCGGAGCAATCTGTATTACGTTCTTCTCCATCATGTCCTGCAGCTTCACGGCGGGCAGCATGTCTTCGAGCGCGTCGTAGAGCGGCTGCAGGTACGGGTCTATCTTGTCCTTCATGTCGCCTGGCAGGAAACCGAGCTTCTCGCCAGCCTCCACAGCCGGACGCGAGAGTATTATCTTGCGTATGGTCTTCTCCTTCAGTGCGCGCACTGCCAGAGCTATGCTGAGGTATGTCTTTCCCGTTCCGGCGGGGCCGGTGGCGAATATCATGTCGTTCTTCTCGTATGCGTCCACCAGCTGCTGCTGGTTCTCGCTCTTGCACTTTATCGGCTTTCCCGAAATGTTGTACACGATGACGCCCTTCACGCTGTCGGCCTTTGTCTGCTTGCCCTTGATGATGTCAAGAATGTCCTCGTCGTTGATGTTGTTGAACTTCAGCACATGTCGGCGCATCTTCTCCACGTTCTCCTCGAAGGCAGCCATCTCTTCCTCGTCGCCCAGCACGCGTATCACGTTGTCGCGTGCCACTATGCGCAGCTTCGGGTAGAGCGACTTTATTATCTGCAGATGCCCGTTGCCCACACCGTAGAATACTACGGGGTCGATATCCTCTAATATGATATGTCTTTCTATCAAAATATTCAGTCTACTATTTTGGATGCAAAGTTAATGAAAATACAAGACAATACAAAACAAACAACAATAAAAACAAGAGCACATGTTTTGTATTGTCCTCGATTTTGTCTAAATTTGCATCCATTATGATGAAAATTTCTCCTAAAAGATATACGCAGGCGTTCGGCGTGGCTGTTGTTTTGCTCGCCATGCTGCGCTGCACCCATCCCGAACTGGCGTTTGCGCCAGCAGAAAAGTCTGTAAGTCAGGCCGACAGCGCAGTCGTTGCCGACAGCTTGGCTGCCTCCGACTCGCTCCGAACAGAACTGGCTGCACAGTCGGCTGCCATCTCCCGAAAGGAGGTGGCGAGCGTGCCCGCCGCAGCGCCCAAGCCATTGGGTCGCCCGTCGCGCTTCTTCGCTGCCGACGGCACTCCCGTGAAGAACCGCATATACAGCGTGCCCCACTTCGGCAACACGTTCCCCGATCAGAATGATGTGCAGCTCGTGGCTGCCGCGCGCTACGGCGTGAAGGCGGTTGTTGACCGTGCCGATGCCGAGCACCGCAAGTCGGAACTGGTGTACGTGGGCAGCAATCCGTTCTACCACATCGACAGTCGTATGCGCAGCAGCATACCTTATCTCGTGCCGCGTGCCGCCATATTGCTTCAGGACATAGGCCGTAGCTTCTTCGACAGCTTGCAGACCAAGCAGATTCCGCTGCATAAGGTGATCGTTACGTCGGTGCTGCGCAGCAAGGCTGACGTGGAGAAGTTGCGTCGCCGCAACTCTAACGCCACCGAGAACTCGTGCCATCTCTACGGCACTACGTTCGACATCTGCTACAACCGCTACCACACCGTGGAGGACCCCGACGGACCGCGCCGCCGACAGGTGCGCAACGACTCGCTGAAGTGGGTGCTCTCTGAGGTGTTGCGCGATATGCGCGAGCAGAAGCGATGCCTCGTGAAGTACGAGGTGAAGCAGGGATGCTTCCACATCACGGTGAATTGAGATGGTGAGGTGTTGAGATGGTGAGGTGTTGACATTTGTGCTACGTTGCCCTTTCCTCACATACTATTTTATAATGACTTGAAACAATGGAAATAGAACCGATAGCTTTTTTTCGTTCGCCCTTTGCCACTAAGTTCGGCATACCCAAGCAGAGCGGACTTGCCGACACGCTACGCGGAACGATAGAGTTCGTGCCGAAGTATCGCAACGCCGACGCTCTGCGCGGCATGGAGGACTTCGACTATCTGTGGCTCGTGTGGGAGTTCTCTGCCAACAGGCACGAGGCTACAAGCCCCGTCGTGCGTCCGCCGCGTCTTGGCGGCAACACTAAGGTGGGCGTCTTTGCTACGCGTTCGCCTTTCCGTCCCAACCGCTTGGGGCTTTCTTCCGTGCGCATCGACCGCATCGACTACGATGCAGCCGACGGACCGCTCATTCATGTTCTTGGTGCCGACCTCATGAACGGCACACCTATCTACGACATAAAGCCATACGTCACTTATGCCGACTCGCACCCCGACGCCCGCAGCGGCTTCGTCGATGCCACAGCCGCACGCCGTCTGCACGTTGTCTTCCCCGATAGTTTGGCTTCAGAGTTCACAGCCGAAGAGCTTGCGTCGCTCAAGAAAGTGCTCGCGCTCGACCCCCGTCCGCAGTATCACGACAACCCCACAAAGGTGTACGGCATGGAGTTCGCGCGCCGCGATGTGCGCTTTCGTGTCGAGGACGATAGGCTTGAGGTTGTGGAGATTGGGTAGAGCATCCTAAGCTTTAACTGTCCGTAGCGGAGGTCTCTGGCCTCCGCAGCAAGCAATGAATACTTTATTAATGAATTGTTTTTGGATTGGTGCTGCGGAGGCCGGAGACCTCCGCTACGGACAATTTATTCCATTGAACGTTCATAAAAATGTAGTTTTATAACTGTTGAACGTTCATAAAAGTGTGATTTTATAGCTGTTGAACGTTCGTAAAAGTGTGGTTTTGTAGCTGTTGAACGTTCATAAAAGTGTAATTAACTTGTGTATGTCGCTGATTTTCATTAAATTTGCCATTGGATATAAAACTATAGCATTATGGAACGTCATATATACAACGATCTTAAGAAATGGAAAGACTCGCCTAAGCGTAAGCCATTAATACTTTTAGGGGCACGTCAGGTGGGCAAAACATACACTCTTAAGCAATTTGGCAAGGAGGAGTTTGACAATATGGTTTACGTCAATTGTCATAACAACCCGTTTGTCGAATCTCTTTTTGTAGACTTCGATATTGAGCGTATATTGTACCAAATAGAACTGCAATACGAACAACGCATAACAGTAGGCAAGACCTTACTTTTCTTCGATGAAATACAGGAAGTAAAGAACGGCATCCCATCGCTGAAGTATTTCTGCGAGAACAAACGAGACCTGCATGTAGTGGTTGCCGGATCGCTGTTGGGTATCTCTTTGCGTGAGGAAGAAAGTTTTCCAGTAGGCAAGGTAGACAATCTAAGAATGTATCCGATGACTTTCGACGAATTCCTTATTGCCAATGGTAGAGATATGCTTGCAGATTGTCTTAAAAAACTTGATGCCGACATGCTTGCTCCTCACCACGACACTCTTGTGGAGTATCTGCGGCAATATTATTTCGTTGGAGGTATGCCTGAAGCTGTTCTTACCTGGATTGACACGCATGATGCCAGTGAAACGAGAAGGGTACAAATGTCTATCTTGAGTACATACAATCGTGATTTCGGCAAACACACCAAGGCTGAAGCGGAGCGGATACGTATGGTTTGGAATAGCATTCCTGCGCAATTGGCTAAAGAGAACAAGAAGTTCGTCTTTGGCGTTGTGAAGCAAGGTGCAAGAGCAGCAGAATATGAAAAGGCTATCCAGTGGCTTGTTGATGCCGGTATAATATATAAGGTGTGCCGTATATCGAAGCCCAAAGAGCCATTGCAGTTCTATACGGAAACCATGTGTTACAAGGTGTTCATGATGGATGTCGGACTGTTGGCATGTATGTGTGGAGCACGCTCAAAGGCGATGTTGCTCGGAATGGAAGTGTTTTCCGAGTTTAAGGGTGCATTTACAGAGAATTACGTGATGTCACAGATCAAATCTTTGGAGAAGTACGACGGAATGGACAATAATATTTTTTACTATAGTAAGGATAGTTCTCCGTTGGAGGTTGATTTGGTTGTGCAAGGCAGAGATAGGGTTATTCCTGTTGAGGTGAAGGCTGAGCACAACGTCCGGTCCAAGTCTCTGTCTACGTTCGTAAAGCAGGAGTTTAGCGATTATGGCCTTAAAGGTCTGCGATGTTCAATGTTGTCTTTTGCTTCGCAGGATTGGATGGATAACATCCCCTTATATGCTGTCGAGGCGTATTTCAATAGCGCAGGATTAGGAACTGGCGAATAGGGGCTTGATGGTGTGTGTAGGATAGTAAAATGCGACTAAAATAAAAAATAACGTGTCAAAATGTTTGTTCGTATTGAAATTATGACTATCTTTGACGCAGAAAAGACGTCTTGGCAAAACGCACGGCACGTTCTTGGGCATATTTTTATACAAACCGCAATACAAACCACAAAACCAGACGTTATGAGAAGATTTTTACTTTCCATCGTAGCCTTCGCTTTGGCATTGACCGCAAGCGCACAGGCGAGCGTACAACAACAGCAAGAGAAATACAGGGTTGTAGAGTGCAACCCCATAATGGTGAAGCACAGTGGGGCTGTGAGCAAGGCACCGAAGAAGATTGCAAGCAACCAGCGCTGGGTGGGCTATTACTCATCCGATGCGTTTGCCGATTACGGTATGGGTGTCCCTTCATATCCTGGCGAGAACAAGGTTGCCATCTACCTTACCGAATCGATTCTGAAGCCTTATATCGGCATGAAGATTGTAGGCATCCGCTTCGGACTCTGCGCTGACATCGGTCAGTCGTCCGTGTTCCTTTCGCAGATAAAGGACGGCTATCCTGACCAGGTGCTCACATACACCTACGTTCAGAACGGCGTAACAGGCTGGAACGAGGAGACATTCCCCAAGCCTTACACCATCAAGGCGGGCGAAGAACTCGTGGCTGGCTTCGAATACACACAGTATGATGACGACGAAGACCACTCTTATCCGTTCTCGGCAGTAGCAGAAGGCGACGGCAGCACACCAATATGGTTCTGGTGCTCGAAGAACGGCACAGACTATTCGTGGCTCCAGTTCACAGCCGGCGGAAAGAGCATGAGTATCCAGGTGCTTGTAGAGGGCGATTTCCCCGACTACAGCGTTAAGCCTTATTCGTTCAAGACCGTAAGAGGTATGTTAGGCGGCACGGCTGTGGCTAACGTCAAGGTAGACAACTATTCGGCGTACGACATCAGTAAGATCGGCTACGTCGTTACGGTAGACGGCGTTGCTGGCGCAGAACGCACAGCGGTTGTTGACGGAGGCATAGCTCGCGGCAAGTCGGGTTACTTCATGGCTGACGTGCCTTGTGGCGCTACTGAAGGCGTGAAGGATGTGACGGTAGAGGTGACAAAGGTGGACGGCAACAATAACGAAAATACCGACCGCGTCGCAAAGGGCAAGCTGAACGTTTCTTCTACACGCTTCGCACGCAACCTCTGCATCGAGGAGTTCACGACAGAGAAGTGTCCTAACTGTCCGCGCGTGGCAGGCTATCTGCACAAATATCTCGAGAAAGCCGACCTCAGTCGCGTATATGCTGTATGTCACCATGCCGCTTTCTACACCGACTGGCTCACGCAGCCTTGCGACGAGGATCTTACCTATCTCTTCAACGACGCCGGCTCGACATACGCTCCTGCAATGATGTTCAACCGCGAGCCCGACTTCAAGTCGGCCTACGCATCGGGCGAGATGGACAATGTCACTATCCCGAGCAGCGCAGACGACATAGAGCTTTTGGCATAGTATTATCTCAATTCGACCGATGCCGACGTGAAGCTCAACATGAAGGTGGCTTACGACGAGGGCAACAATCTGTATAAGATAACCGTCAGCGGCGAGTCGAACAATGTGTTTGACAAGGAGAGCGCACGTCTCACTCTGTATATGACTGAGGACAACATTGCAGCCAAGAGTCAGGCGGGCGGTGGCAGTAACTTCGTACACCAGCACGTGATACGCCAGTACAACACCTCGTGGGGCGAACCGATTACATGGAATGGCAACAGCTTCTCTCAGACCTTCGAGTGGGAGGTTGACGACACATGGAAGAAGGAAGACATCAAGTTGGTGGCTCTCGTGAACAAGTATAACCGTAAGGATGTTCTCGACAACCGCATTGAGAATTCAATCGGTCTGAGCCTCTCTGAGGCTACTTCAATCCAGACTCTTGACGCCGATGAGAACGCAGTTGAGGTGGCACGCTACAATGCTGCTGGTCAGCGTATCAACGGCAAGCAGAAGGGCCTGAACATCGTGAAGCTCAGCAACGGCACTACATTGAAGGTTGTAGTGAAGTAAACGCTTCGGTTAATAATGAGGTAAACGCTTAATAATGCAGTAAACGTTTAATAATGCAGTAAACGCTTTAGGAATTTATAAAAAAAAAGGAGGTCTGTGGCCTCCTTTTTTTGTGTCATATTGCGTACGATACCCTCTCTCGTAGCGGAGGTCTCCGGCCTCCGCAACACCAATTCGTGAGCCATTGTCGCCGTATAGCGTTCGCAATCCGATCGGGCGGCGGACGGAATCCGATCGGGCGGCGGACGGAATCCGATCAGGCGGCGGACGGAATCCGATCAGGCGGCGGACGGAATCCGATTGGACGGCGGACGGAATCCGATTGGACGGCGTTCGCCGTCCGATGGCTAAACGATAGGAAAAGGAGCGTGAAAGTGTCGCTCCCAACCTACGCTCTGTGTTGTTTTTTACAAGTCTTTCAGCAGCACTTCGCGCTGGCTGTTCAGATACGCGTTGCGCTCGGCAATGATGTTCTTCCATGCCTCCGACGAGAGTCGCTTCACGTCAATCGTGAGCGACCACTTGCCGTGTGCCTCCATGCGGTCGATCAGTGTGCCCACGCTCAGGCGCGACAGACATTCGGCTGGCTGATAGAGCGACTCGCCGTCCTTGTCGCCGCCCGGTATCTCGGTGAGCACGCCTATCTGCACAAGCTCGTAGAGCAGGTCGTTCACGATGCGGATAGGTATGCCCGTGTCGAGCTTCAGCTTCAGCGCCGAGTAGGGCTTGCCGCCCTCGCTGAAGCGGTGGCAGATGCGGCTCGATATAACGAGGCAAAGCAGCGTCTTGTAGCGGTGGCTGAGGTCTTCGGTCTTAGCCTTGAAAGCGTAGTCGTCCATGTTCTGATTGGCGTAGCACAGCTCCGCACCGAACAGGCATATCAGCCACGATATCTGCACCCAGAGCATGAACAGCGGCAGAGCGGCAAACGAACCGTAGATGGCGTTGTAGCTGCTCACCCAAATCTGCGAGTTGATGTAGAAGAGCTGCAGACCCTGCATGGCTACACCGGCGAGAATGCCGGGCACAATGGCGCAACCCAACTTCACCTTTGTGTTGGGCATGAAGAGGTAGAGCGCAATGAACACGCCCGACATGATGGCGTAGGGCATGAGCTGCAGGAAGAACTGCGCCAGCGAACCGATAACCATCGTGTCCTCAATCTCCTTGAAGATAGTGGCGAAGAAGATGCTTATACCCGACGTGATAACTATCACTATCGGCACAAGCAGAAGCATCGACGTGTAGTCGGTAATGGTGCGGAATACGCTGCGCGGCTTCTTCACCTGCCAGATGTCGTTGAACGTGCGCTCGATGTTGCTGATAAGCATCATCACGGTGAAGAGCATGAACAGCAAACCGATGCCGAGGAAGAGTCCGCTCTTGGTGTGTACGAGGTAGGAGTTGACGAAGCCGATGATTATCTCCGCCACCTGCGGCTGACTGGAGAACGACTCTCTGAACCACAGCTCGATATACTTGTTGAAGCCGAAACCGCGCGCTATGCCGAACACCACGGCGAAGATGGGCACGATGGCGAGCAGCGTAGAGTAGGTGAGGGCTGCCGCCGCACTCGTTATGCGCTTTGTGGTGGTGAACTCGATGGCGAGCAGCAACTTCTTCAGTATGCTGTAGAACAGGAAACGCATGGAAGGCACATCGTCCTTGCTGACGCCCCATATTCCTACTGTCAGAAATTTGTATATGTCTTGCAGTCTTTTCTTTATGTCCATTTGCTTCGTTTGTTTGCTTTAGTTGGAAAAAAGGAAGGATTCGTGCTTTGCAGAGCCTGCCGATTGGTTTGCGCCAAACCCGCTGATTGGTTTGCGCCTGGCTCCATTTGCTTGTCTGCGTCGAATCCACGAATGATGTTGATTTGTGCAAATTTAGTAAAATAAAGCAAACGTACAAAATAAATAAAAGAATAATAGCAAAGACTCTGCCATAATGCGGCAATGTCTTTGCTATTATTCTTTTCCCGTCTGGTATTGAACCTTGCGCTGCGTTCTGCGTCTTAGAACGGCAGGTCGTTAACCGGATCAGCCTCTGGAGCCGGAGCTGCGGGCTGAGGAGCTGCTGCGGGCTGCGGAGCCGGAGCTGCGCCGAACACTGCGCCCGGAACGATGCCAGCCTGAGCTGCACCAACTGTTGCTGGGTCTACCTGGCGCACGTCGAAAGCACGGATGCTATTGAACCAACGGCCCTGATACTCGTGAGCGTCGATGTCGAAAGAAACGGTCACTTCCTGGCCTAACTGTATGTTGAAACGGCTGATGCGGTCGGCACCGAACACGCTGAACACCATCTTGCGCGGATACTGGTCGTGTGTCTCTACCACGTATTCTTGAACTTTCCATTCGCCACGTGCGTTAGTACCTGTTTTTTCGGGCAGCACAGCGATTACTTTACCTTGTAATTCCATTTTCTGTATTGTATTTAATTTGTGTGATAAAAGCTATGAGGTTTGTTCTTTGGTTTGCGAAATTAATAAAAATGTGGCGAAACAAGAAACTTTTGAATGAGTTTTTGTCGTAGTCGGATATTTTTTAGTAAATTTGCCTAAAAATATAGCGTAAGCAAAAATACAAAACAAGTATATTCAAAAATCAAAACAAGTATAATCAATAAAGCCAAATATCAATGCAATTCACTTTATCAAGTGGCGCGCTTAACAGCCGTCTCCAAACCCTCGCAAGAGTTATCAACAGCAAGAACACTCTGAGCATTCTTGATTGTTTCCTTTTTGAAGTAGCAAACAACGTTCTGACTGTAACTGCCAGCGATTCTGAAAACGTGATGCAGTCGACTATAGAGCTTGCCGAGTGCTCGGGCGACGGCAAGTTTGCGCTTTCCAACCGCACCATCCTCAACGCTGTGAAGGAGCTGCCCGAGCAGCCGCTCAGCTTCAATGTAGACGAGAACGACTTCTCGGTTGTCATCGACTATCTCAACGGTTCGTTCAAGCTGACAGCGCTGTCTGCCGACGACTTCCCGATGTTGCAGGACTTTGACGGCGAGGTGACAACGCTTGTTATGGATTCTACTCTCTTCGCAGAGAATCTCTCTCGCTCGCTCTTCGCTACAGCTCAGGACGAGATTCGTCCGGTGATGGGCGGCGTGTACTTCGACCTCACAGCCGACAACCTCGCTGTTGTGGCTACCGATGGTCATAAGCTCGTGCGCAACCGCATTCTTACTATCAAGAACGACGTTCCGGCATCGTTCATCCTGCCGCAGAAGCCGGCACAGCTGCTCAAGGGCGTGCTGCCGAAGTGCGAGGGCGACGTCGTTGTGAAGTTCAATAGCAAGGGCGCTGAGGTGCGCTACGCAGACGGTTGCCTCAACTGCCGCTTGATTGAGGGTCGCTATCCCAACTACAACTCGGTTATCCCGACAGCCAACACCAACAGCATCAACGTAGACCGCAAGTCGCTCATGGGCGCACTGAAGCGTGTGCTGCCGTTCGCAAGCGAGAGCAGCCAGCTCATCCGCTTCCACGTAGAGGCTCAGCGTCTGTGCCTCACAGCTGAAGACATCGACTTCGCTACAAGCGCTAAGGAGAGCGTGGCTTGCGAGTACAACGGAGCAAAGATGGACATCGGCTTCAAGGGCGGCGCCATCTACGAGATTCTCAACAACATCGCAAGCGACGAGGTTACTATCCTGCTTGCCGACCCAAGCCGTGCAGGTGTCGTAGTGCCTACCGTTCAGCCTGAGGGTCAGGAGATTCTCATGCTCATCATGCCTATGCTGCTGAACGACTAATAAAGTCGGTCAGTGCGTTAGCGGCTGATTAATGCTTTGAAGAAACAGCAAAAGATATTACTCTTTAGTTTATAGCCGCGCCATATTGGTGCGGCTAAATTCTTAAAAAAAAACAACAATGAAACTCAATCTTACACGTCCGCTTATAGTCTTCGACCTTGAGACTACAGGTCTCGACTTTATCCGCGACCGTATAATCCAGATATCGTACATTAAAGTGTCGCCTGACGGCACAAAAGAGCGCGAGAACATCTTCGTAAACCCCGAGAAGCCCATACCGCACGAGGTGGTAGAGCTGACCGGCATCACCGACGACGACGTGAAGGACGCGCCTACGTTCAAGGCGCTTGCACCGCAGCTCTGCGAGAAGTTCAAGGGCTGCGACTTCGCGGGCTACAACTCCAACCATTTCGACATCCCGATGCTCGCAGAAGAATTTCTGCGTGCAGGCATCGACTTCGACTTCTCCAAGGTTCGACTCATCGACGCTCAGACCATCTTCCACAAGATGGAGCGCCGCAACCTTGCTGCTGCGTACAAGTTCTATTGCGGCAGAAAGATGGAGGACGACTTCACGGCGCATCGTGCCGACGAAGACACCGAGGCTACGTATCGTGTGCTGATGGGCGAGCTCGACAAGTATGCGCCTGGTGTGCAGGAGGAGCCCGACCGCGTTCTGGAGAACGACATGGACAGTCTCGCCGAGTTCTCTAAGCAGAACGACAACGTAGACTTCGCAGGTCGCATCGTGTGGAAGCCGGTGATAGGTGCAGACGGCAAGCCGGTGCTCGACGCCGACGGTAAGGAGCAGAAGGTGGAGGTGTTCAACTTCGGCAAGTACAAGGGACGCCCCGTTGCCGACGTGCTGCGCACAGACATAGGCTACTACAGCTGGATGATGGGCGGCGACTTCACCTTCAATACCAAGCAGGTGCTCACACGCATTCGCCTCAGAGGATTCAATAAGTAATGTTGAGGTGTTGAGGTGTTGAGAGATGTATGTTGTGATGTTGACATATCTCACCACCTCACCATCACACCACCTCACCTCACTATCACACCATTCTCACCATCTCACCACAACAACTATAAAACCATGCTAAAAGGAAAGAAAATAGTATTAGGCATAACCGGATCAATCGCTGCCTACAAGTCGTGTCTGCTTATACGCGAGTTTGTGAAGCAGGGCGCAGAGGTGCAGGTCGTGATTACGCCGGCAGGCAAGGAGTTCGTCACTCCGATTACGCTCTCCGCACTCACGCACAAGCCCGTTGTCAGCGAGTTCTTCTCGCAGCGCGACGGCACATGGAACTCGCACGTCGACCTCGGATTGTGGGCTGACGCAATGGTCATAGCGCCTTGTACGGCGAGCACGCTCGGCAAGATGGCGCACGGCGTGGCAGACAATATGCTCATCACCACATACCTCTCTATGAAGGCGCCCGTGTTCATTGCTCCGGCTATGGACCTCGATATGTATGCCCATCCGTCTACGCAGCAGAACATGCGCACGCTGGCTTCCTACGGCAATCGCTTCATAGAGCCAGCAAGCGGATTCCTTGCGAGCGGACTCGAAGGCAAGGGACGCATGGAGGAGCCGGAAGTGATAGCGCGCTGTGTGTCGGAGTTCTTCGACCAGAACGACAGCAATAGTCCGCTGAAAGGCAAGCGCATCGTAATCACAGCCGGTCCTACATACGAGAAGATAGACCCAGTGCGCTTCATCGGCAACTACTCAAGCGGCAAGATGGGCTTCGCCATCGCCGAAGAGTGTCGCCGTCGCGGTGCAGACGTCACGCTCGTATCCGGACCTGTCAGTCTGAAGTGTTCCGACTCCATCAATCGTGTTGATGTGGAGTCGTGCCGTGAGATGTACGACGCTGCTACTGAGGCGTTCAAGACGGCTGACGTAGCCATACTTGCTGCGGCTGTAGCCGACTACCGTCCGGCGGTGCAGGCAGACCAGAAGATAAAGCGCGGTGAGGGCGACATGCAGATTAACCTCTCGCCGAACCCAGATATTGCTGCCACACTCGGACGGATGAAGACCGAGCGTCAGACTATCGTGGCGTTCGCTCTTGAAACCAACGACGAGCAGGCTAACGCCGAGCGTAAGTTGCAGAAGAAGAATGCCGACTTCATCGTGCTGAACAGTCTGCGCAACGAAGGCACATGCTTCCGCACCGACGACAACCAGATAGAGATTATCGGTCGCGACTTCCGCCATGCCTATCCCAAGAAGTCGAAAGTTGATACCGCTGTCGACATCGTCAACGAGCTGGAGCTGGTCGTAGGGTAGTTACAAACTTCTCATTTTAATAAATATGATAAAGCGCTATATAGTTAGAATCGTATACGTCGCATTGCTGTTGCTCGGTTTTGCCACAGAAGCTGAGGCGCAGGAGCTGAACGCACGTGTGAAGATCAACCACAACCAGATTCAAGGCACCGACAACTCGGTGTTCGAGGAGCTGGAGCAGACCCTCACGCAGTTTATCAACGAGCGCCAGTGGACCAACCTTCAGTTTCAGAAGAACGAGCGCATCACGTGCAACTTCAACATCACCGTGACGGCGTACGACAATAGCACGAACGTCTTCACGTGCAAGGCTGTGATACAGGCAAACCGTCCTGTGTACAACTCCACCTACACCACGACGCTCTACAACAATACCGACAACGACTTCAACTTCGAGTACGCACAGTTCGACCAGTTGCAGTTCAACGAGGAGCAGGTGGACAACCAGCTCACGGCGCTCATCGCCTACTACGCTTACCTCATCATCGGCATGGATCTCGATTCGTTCTCGCCGATGGGTGGCGAGGACATACTGCAGCGCTGCATGAATCTTGCCAACAACGCACAGAACCTCAACTATCCAGGCTGGAAGGCGTTCGACAACGGACGCAACCGCTTCGCCATCATCAACGACTATCTTGAGGGCGCTATGAAGCCGTTCCGCCAGTTGCAGTACGACTACTATCGCACAGGTCTCGACGAGATGGCGACGAACGTGGAGCGCGGACGCGGCAACGTGACCACAGCGCTCGAAACCGGTCTGAAGAAGTGCCACGAAGACCGTCCGCTTAGTATGCTTCCGCAGATCTGGACCGACTACAAGCGCGACGAGCTTACCAATATATATAAAGGTAAGGGCACACAGAAAGAAAAAGAAACGGTCTACGACATTCTCTTCTCTATCAATGCAAGTCAGAATTCGGCTTGGGAGAAGATAAAGGAGTAGGCTCCTACACACATAACCTATAACTATTGTCTATGTTAAAAAAACTCGACATACGCAACTTCACGCTCATCGACCATCTTGAGATGGCGCTCTACCCAGGCTTCTCCGTCATTACGGGCGAGACCGGCGCAGGCAAGAGTATAGTCATCGGCGCCATCGGCTTGCTGCTTGGCAACCGCGCCGATGCGAAGCAGGTGAAGCGCGGTTGCGACAAGTGCATCATAGAAGCCACATTCGACCTTAGTATCTATCACTCCGACGTGCTGAAAGACTTCTTCGAGGACAACGACCTCGACTACGAGCCGGAGGAGTGTCTGCTGCGTCGCGAGGTGAACGCTAACGGCAAGAGTCGCGCCTTCATCAACGACACGCCGGTGACGCTCGCTCTTATGCGCGAGCTTGGCGAACAGCTCATCGACGTGCATAGCCAGCATCAGAACCTGCTGCTCAGCAAGGAAGACTTCCAGCTGAACGTTGTGGACATCATTGCGCGCGACCGCCAACAGCTTGCCGACTATCGTGCGGCGTTTGCTGAGTATCGCTCTGCGCAGCGCCGTCTCGAGGAGTTGCGCGAACAGATAGCAACGAGTCGCGACAACGAAGACTTCCTGCGCTTTCAGCAGAAGGAACTCTCCGAGGCTAATCTTGCTTCGGGCGAGCAGGAGCAACTGGAGCAGGAGGCGGAGCTGATGAGTCATGCCGAAGACATTAAGCGTGCGCTGCATGAAGCTGATTACGGACTCTCGGGTGACGACACGGGCATCGTGAACCTCACACGCTCTATCGCCGCACAGTTGCGCAGCGTAGCCGATGTCTATCCCGAAGCGCAGGAGCTTGCCGAGCGTCTTGAAAGCTGCTTTGTCGAACTGAAGGACATCTCGCAGGAGATAGCATCGAAGGTGGACGACGTAGAGTACGACCCGCAGCGCTTTAACCTCATAACCCAGCGTCTCGATACGATATATACGTTGCAGCAGAAGTTCCACGTGCAGACCGTAGACGAGCTGCTCGACCGCCTCAACGGCATCAATGCGCAGCTCGACAACATCGACAACTCTGACGAGGAGCTGCAGGAACTGGAACGCAGCGTCGAGAAGTTGCACGCCGTATGTGTGGAGAAAGCCGTCGTGCTTACAGACATGCGCCGCAAGTCGGCTACGGTAGTGGAGCAGGAGCTGTCGAAGCTGCTCGTTCCGCTCGGCATCCCGAAGGTGCGCTTCAAGGTGGATGTGTCGCCAGCCGACCTCTCTACGAACGGCGCCGACAAGGTGATGTTCCTCTTCAGCGCCAACTCCAGCACCGACATGCAACCCGTGTCGCAGGTGGCGTCGGGCGGCGAGATAGCCCGCGTTATGCTCTCGCTGAAGGCGATGATAAGCAAGGCGATAGGTCTGCCTACAATCATCTTCGACGAGATAGATACCGGTGTGAGTGGTAGGGTAGCCGAGCAGATGGCGCACATCATGCGCGACATGGGTAAGGCAAACCGACAGGTGCTATGCATAACCCACTTGCCGCAGATTGCCGCCGCCGGATCTACCCACTACAAGGTGGCGAAGCAGGAGACCGAGCAGGGCACGGTGTCAACGATGACGCAGCTCAGCGACGAACAGCGCATCACGGAGATAGCGCAGATGCTTTCGGGCAGCGATGTTTCGCAGGCTGCTGTAGACAACGCGAAGTCGCTTTTGGCATTATAGGAGGCTATGGCATCCTAAGACTTACAAACTTATCAATAAAAAAACAATGAAAAGAATATTATCAACAATCTTTATTTCGTTGCTCTGCTTCAGCGGAGCGACGGCTCAGCCGTCGGCTGTGAAGAACGTGGCGAAGTCGGTGTTTGCGCTGAAGGCGTACGACGCTGAGGGCAAGCTGACGGCTACGACCAACGGCGTGTTTCTTTCTGCCGACGGCACCGCGGCTTGTCCGTGGTCGGCTGTGTGCGAGGCTGCCCGCGTGGAGGTAGTCGACTTCAGCGGCAAGACCTATCCCGCAACACACATCCTCGGTGCGAGCGAGCTTTACGATGTGTGCCGCTTGCATGTAGACATGCCGAAGGCAGTAGCCGCCGTAACAGCAACCGAGGCTGCGCCGAAGGGCAGCAAGCTGTGGCTTGTGGAGACCGCCGACAAGCGCACGCAGACCACACAGTACGAGGTGGACAAGGCTGAGACCTTCATGGACAAGTATGCTTACTACGTATTCGACTACAACAACCATAAGCCCGAGCAAGGCTCGGTGTTCGTGAACGAGAAGGGACAGGTGGTAGGACTCATGCAGCAGTCGGCGCGTTCGCTCTACGCCAATGCCGTCGACGTGCGCTTCGTATCGATGCTCGCTGCGAGTCATCTCGACATCAATAACTCGCTTTATGCAAAGACAGCGCTGCGTCTGAGCTTGCCTACGGACAAGCAGAACGCTCTGCTCATGGTGATGTTGGCAGCCGAGTGTAAGGACAAGGCTAAGTACGAGGGATATCTCGCCGACTATATCAAGCAGTTCCCGAAGGAGGTTGACGGCTATGCTACAAGTGCACTCCAGAAATTGACCAATAACGACTGGCAGGGTGCCGACGCCGATATGCAGACAGCACTCAAGGTGGCTACCGATAAGGCAGAGGCTCACTCCGAGTATGCCCGCGTAATCTATCAGAAACTCATCTACAGCGCAGACACCACCTTCACTGCCTGGACCTTCCAACGTGCGTTGGCTGAGGCAGAAAAGGCTTATAGCCTCAATCCGCAGCCGCAGTATCTGCACCGTGTGGCTCAGATTAAGTTCTCAATGGGCGACTACAGCGATGCTTGCGAGAAGTTCCTGAGCTTGGCTAAGAAGGACATGCCTACGAGCGAGGTCTACTTCGAGGCGGCGCAATGCAAGACGCAGTTGGGCGCTCCGAAAGCCGAGGTGCTGGCGTTGGTAGACAGCTGTTTGGCTGTAGCTCCGCGCCCGCTCACCAATCTCTCAGCACCTTACGTGTTGGTACGTGCGCAGCTGTACGAGCAGATGGAGGAGTATCGCAAAGCCATCGCCGACTACAACACCTACGACACGCTGATGTACGGCAGAGCTACCGCTGCGGTCTACTATGCCCGCCACAAGTGTGAGGTGGCTGTGCACCAGTACAAGCAGGCGCTCGACGACCTTGCTCACGCCGCATACATCGGCGGAGCAGACGCACCGCTCTACCTTGCCGAACTTGCAGCCTTGCAGTTGCGCGTAAACATGAACGAGGAGGCGGTGAAGACCTCCGACCTCTGCTTGCAGCTGACGCCCGACAACAGCGACGCCTATATCATTAAGGGCTTGGCGCTTGTGCAGCTGAAGCGCAAGGCAGAAGCCTTGAGTTGTTTCGAGAAGGCTAAGGAACTTGGCGATGATCGCGCCGAGGGATATATAAAGAAGTACAAGTAACAGTAAATAAGTAATAACATCGTAGCGGAGGTCTCCGGCCTCCGCAGCAAGCAATAGCACTATTATAAAAGTGTTTATCGACTGCTGCGGAGGCCGGAGACCTCCGCTACGTTTTTTATTGTTTGCGCGATTGTGCAAACTGCTCGCGATAATTGATTGGCGAGACGCCCACCTGCTTCTTGAAGAATGTGCCGAAGGCAGAGGCGTTGGGGAAGTTGAGATAGTCGGATATTTCCTTTATGCTTTTGTCGGTGCTGGTGATGAGGTAGACGGCTTTCTTTGTGATAGCCTTGAAGACGAGCTGCTGCACCGTACTGCCCGATACCGACTTTACGAGCTGTGTGAGGTATTTGGGCGAGAGACACAGGCGGTCGGCGTAGAAGCGCACGCCGCGCTCGTGCATGTAGTGGGTGTCGATGAGCTGCATCAGCTGCATGTAGGTCTCCAGTTTGCGGCTCGACTGGTTGCTGCCGTCGCTTGATAGTTCGCGGAAGATGCTGCACACGCGGTAGGTGAGCGAGAGCAGCAGCAGCTGGCGCTCGTTGGCTGCGAAGATGTTCTCGCTTGGAGTATGTGCGGCGAGCAGTTGCGAATAGTAGGTCAGCTCATTCTCGTGCCCCGTGTGCATCACCCAGCACGGGCGCGGATTGATATACTCTACGAACTTCATGCCCACCACCGTACTGCCGAGGATATTGCGTATGGAGTCGGCACGATAGAAGATGACTACGACCGAGCAGTCGGCGCTTTTTGAGGTGACTGAGAAGCCCACGCCGTGGGAAAGGAACAGCGTCTCGCCGCTGCGGACGACGTACTCCGTACCTTCGCATGTGAAGGTGAAGGAGCCCGAGCGGCACACGATGATGCCCACGTCGGCTACGCGAAAGTCACGACGCAGGGCTTCTGGGAAGGAGTGTATAATGCCACAAGAGCAGCAGACATCCTCGTCTGAGGATATCTGCTGCTCCAGAATATTTGTGTTTTCGCTGATGTTCGTCATAGGTTTTAATTGTATAGACATGGCGAAGTTAGCGAAAAAAAACTTTACTGCAAAATATCTTAATAGTTAATGTACCACTCACGTGTATCTTTCGATATGTCGCGCTTGGGCCACGGCACCACAAGCATCACGCCGGCGAGTATGATACAGGCGTAGATAGTCCAGCCCGCCATCTCCTTAATGGCTGAGAGCGTAGCCTGCACCTGCACCTTGCCCTTCGTAGACATGGCAGCCATGTGCTGCGCCTCGGTTTCGCTCTTGCCCTGATACTGCATTCCGCGCGCCGTCATATCGTAGGTCTTGGCAGTCTCGGCGTTGGTGCGGTCGTAGTCGTGAGCGTAGCGTGTTACATAGTACTGCTGTCTGTACTGGAACACCACCTGATAGAGAGCCGAACCGATGCCCGGCGCTATCACCATACGCACGGTGAGCATGATGCACACCCACGTAGAGAGCAGCTTGTAGGGCATGCGCTGGTTGGCATACACGGCGATGAGCGAGTAGAGCAGCATCATGCCCGTAGCACGTATCACGACGGGCCACTTCATGCGCTCCAGCATGCCATCGGTCTGCACCTCGAAGTACATGAAGAGCGAGGCGGCGCCGATGAGCAGGAATCCCATAGCGAAGAACCACTTGAAGTGGACGCCCTTGCTGTTAAGTATTAGTATCGTGACAAGACCGATGAAGTAGCCCAGCAGCACCCAGTTGCCGAGCGCCGCCACCTGAATCTGGTCGGTCTTCATGCCCACGCCCACGAAGATGTTGACGAGCATTGAGCTTGAGTTGCATATCATCAGGCCGATGAAGAGCAGTATGCCGCCCTGAATGCTGCGCGACTTGAACGCCTTGAGCATGAAGTAGGGCGATCGGCGTGTCTTCTCCAGATATATGAATAACAGTGTGGAGGCGACGCATATAGCCGTAGCCCAGCATATCTCGCGGCTGTCGTACCAGTCGTACACCTTGCCGTACACCGTCACGTAGACGAACGAGCAGCACATGAGGCAGAACACCACCACGTTGCCGAACTTAGAGAACGAGAGCGGACTGTGCTTTGTAGGGTAGGGGTTGTATGGCATACAGAGCAGCGTGATAAGCAGCGCCACGAGAATGGAGCCGAGCATGGCGTAGTAGACCATCTGCCAGTGGTAGTTGTATGCGAACCACGCCGTTATCCATGTGCCTATCTGTCCGAGCAGCATGAAGAAGAAGTAGATGATGGGCTGGCTCGCCTTCTTCTCGGTGTCGAGAGCGTCCCATCCTGCCTCGTCTTTCGGCTCATTGCCCGGCGTCACGTTGCGTGTTGCCTCGATGCCGAAGCCGTACTTGATAAGAGTGAAGAGGTTGCACATCAGAAGTGTCTGTCTCACGAAGCCCATTATCAAACTGTTCAGTGCGAGGATGAACAGGCTGTCGGTATTGGCACATATATAGCTCTGCACCGCTAAGATAGAGAAGCCCACGAGGCTCATCATCTTCTGGCGGCGCACACTCACCAGCGTGTAGAAGAACGGAGAGAACGCCGCCATACCTATCGACGTCACGAAACTGATGAACGCGATGTGTTCCGATTGGATGCCAAGTCCTCCCACCATTTCACTGCTGTTAACGGTGTAGGCTCCGCTCACCGTCATGATAGGTATGAAAAGTATGACGAGGAAGGCGATGCCGAGAGGCTTGGGCACCCAGTCGTAGAACGGAAAATTCTTAGGCAGCTTCGGCGAAACTGCCTGGTATATCTCTGCTTGTGTCATTTACTTGAGTTGAGCCTTCACAATAACCATCATTCCGGCAGCCAACTTTTCGTTGTCTTCCTTAGAAATTCCCACAAACTCGATGCGCACCGGCACACGCTGCTGAATCTTCACGAAGTTGCCGGCAGAGTTGTCTGTAGGCACGAGCGAATACTTAGAGCCCGTAGCGCCCGAGATGGCAGATATTCTGCCCTCGAACTCCTTGCCCTCGAAGGCGTCTACGGTCATTACTACCTTCTGGCCTACGTGCAGCTTCTCCACCTGAGTCTCCTTGTAGTTGGCTATTACCCACTTCTGTGTGTTCGGCATGATGTAGGTGATGGTCTGTCCGGCGTTCACAGCCTGACCCTCCTCAAGCGCGCGTCTGCCCAGCTTGCCGTCGCACGGCGCTGTTACCACGCAGTAGGAGAGGTTGAGCTTGGCCATCTCCAGCGCAGCCTGCGCACGCTCGATGGCAGCCGCAGTGTTCTTCTTGCGTGTCTGCACCTCGTTCACGCCCGAGTAGGCAGCCTTCTGCTGGCGGCGTGTGGCGTCGAGCTTCTTCTTCGTAGCGTTGTATTCGGTCTCTATCTGCTCCAACTGAATAGGAGTGGCAGCGTTGCGAGCCACGAGGTTCTGATAGCGCTGGCGGTCTTTTTCGAGTTTAGCGAGGCGAATCTCAATCTCAGCGATAGCCGACTCGTACACGGTAGCCGAAGTCTGCGTTGTCTGCACCGAAGCGTCTATCACGTTCGCACCAGCCATAGCGTCCTTCAGCGCAGCCTCTGCCTCCATCACGCGGATGCGATACTCGCGGTCGTCGAGCACGAGCAGCGTGTCGCCCTTCTTCACGCTCTGGTGCTCCTTGAAGTAAATCTTCTTGATGTAGCCCGAAGCGCGCAGATTCACTGGCGAGATGTACTGCTCCACCTGCGCATCGTCGCTTTTCTCGTTGCTCTTGTAGTCCATGAACATGCAGCCAATCTTAACGATTCCCCATACGAGGATGGCTACGCCGATGAGGCTCACCACAATCTGGCGTATGCGCTGGCGCTTGAGCTGCTTTGCTGTCACTTCGTGCGACGACTGTGTAGCAGTCTCGCTGTTGTTGTTATTCGTGTTGTTATTGTTGTTATTTGTTTCCATTTTTTTTGCTTGTTATTTGTTTTTATAAAGTTTGTATTTGTTGTAGACAGTAGGAGGGGGTGTTAAAACTCGCAAGCAGTACGCCCCGAAGGGGCAGAAGCACATAGCCCAGGGCAGCGCCCTGGGTAAATATGC
>OGWZ01000323.1_pt1 | contig 55515 bp, 32 predicted proteins | sample 1576141 | NCBI WGS metagenome assembly OGWZ01 (sample SAMEA3541512, study PRJEB24748) | human gut metagenome | biome: human gut; feature: human-associated habitat; material: faeces | place: China | collected 2012
TCAATGTGGACCTCGCTGCCGTAGACGAGATAATCGCGGTGCGCCAGCGCGTTGACAAGCGCCTCGTGGTAGCTGCGCTCAACGTATTCGGGCAGTTCCTCCCGCGAGTTGGGCGTCTTGCGCCACATCATGCGGGCGTTGCGCTTGATGAAAGCCTCTCCGTTCTCAATCAACGAAAGCACACTGCCAGAGTATTCTGCATCGTCCAGCGCGTCCATCGTGCCGCCGCTTTTGTCCAGCCCGTTCCAGCGTGTGCAGACAACCGTGACCAGCGGATCGGGCTTTCGTCGGCAATCAGGGCACCGGCATTTGTCAAAAAGCCGCCCTCGTCTGCTAGCCCGAAGGAAACAAGGTCTTTGTTGTCAAAGCTGTTTCCCGTCCACTTCTTATAGCGCTCCCGCAGCTTGGAAAAGGCGTAGTCCTCCACCCTGTAAGTTGCTTCGTTAAAGTTTCTATCTGTTCGCAGACAGCGACATTAATTTCGGAAAGGTGACATAGCAATATGTCGTCCAATGAGAAAGAATTTCATTGAAAAGTGCTTGCCTTTTTTGCTTGGCTATGCTATATTGTAAATAGTTCTTATACCATACCAAGAACTATTATGGTTACTATGATAAGGTCATAGGACCGTAAAGCTCTGACGCCCTGCCGTTTGGCAGGGCGTCATCTTTTTTGTTTGCTTTTTGTCGGGTTCGTCAATTGTCTTTTGCCTCGTCACGCGGTATCATAGGAGCAAAAAGAAGGGATGTGTATGTATGGACACTGCATATGGAATCGGGCTTGACATCGGCATTGCCTCCGTAGGCTGGGCAGTTGTAGCCTTAAACGAGGATGTCGAGCCTTATGGCTTGATTCGCTGCGGCTCCCGCGTGTTTGATAAGGCGGAGCAGCCCAAAACCGGTGACAGCCTTGCTGCCTCACGCAGAGAGGCACGCAGCACACGCCGCAGGCTGCGTCGGCGCAGCTTACGGAAGGCGGATCTATATGCCCTGATGGAAAAAAGCGGTTTACCCGGCAGGGCGGCTGTCGAGGAAGCCGTGCTGGCAGGGCATCTGCCCGATATTTACGCGCTGCGTGCACAGGCTTTGGACGGTCCGGTAACCGCCATGGATTTTGCCAGAATCCTGCTGCACCTGATGCAGCGTCGGGGATTTCGCAGCAACCGCAAGGCGGACGATGCCCAAAAAGGCGGAAAGCTGCTGCAAGCCATTGACGCCAACACGCAGCGCATGAAAGACAACCATTACCGAACTGTGGGGGAAATGATGTACCGTGACCCGGCATTTGCCACCCACAAGCGCAACAAAACCGAAAACTATCTTTCCACCGTCAGGCGGGATCAAATTGCATCCGAGGCTGCACAGCTTTTTGCTGCACAGCGCCAATACGGTGCAGCGTGGGCATCCCCGGAAACAGAGGCTGAATACCTGACCATTCTGACGCGCCAGCGCTCTTTTGACGAAGGACCGGGCGGCAACAGCCCCTATGGCGGCAATATGATTGAAAAGATGGTCGGCACCTGCACATTGGAGGGCACAGCCGAGCCGCGCGCTGCCAAAGCAACCTGGTCCTTTGAATATTTTACATTGCTGCAAAAACTCAACCATATTCGCATAGAGGAAGGCGGCAACAGTCATCCCCTGACCCATGCACAACGGCAGGAACTTCTCACCCTGTGCTACCAAACCGACAAACTGGATTTTGCGCGGATTCGCAAGGTGCTGGATTTGCCGCCGCAGGCGCGGTTCAATATGGTGCGCTACCGGGCCGACCAACCGGCGGATGCCTGTGAGAAAAAAGAGAAAATCACCGCCCTGCCCTGCTATCACAAAATGCGCAAGGCGCTGAACACTCTGCGAAAGGATTATATCCTCACGGTGGGTTATGACCGGCTGGACGCCGCCGCAACTGCACTGACCCTATATAAAAGCGAGGATTTGCTACGGGAAAAGCTGCGGCAGGCGGATTTTGAGCCGCTGGAGATCAACGCGCTGCTGACCCTGCCCAGCTTTTCAAAATTCGGTCATATTTCGGTCAAGGCGTGCCGCAAGCTTATCCCGTATCTGGAGCAGGGAGAAAATTACAATGATGCCTGCCGCGATGCCGGGTATGATTTTCAAGGCAGCGGTCACGGCGAAAAATCCATACTTTTACCTGCTGAAGCGGAGAAATTTTCTGACATTACCAGTCCGGTTGTCCGCCGGGCGGTGGCACAGACCATCAAGGTTGTGAACGCCATCATTCGTGAGCAGGGCGAAAGTCCCGTCAGCATTCATCTGGAACTGGCGCGGGAGATGAGCAAAAGCTTTCAGGAGCGTACAGACCTGGAAAACGCCATGAAGGAAAACAATGCAGACAACGAGCGCTTGATGCGGGATCTGCACGAGCGTTTCCCCGGGCGCAACATTTCCGGGCAGGATCTTGTAAAGTACCGCCTGTGGAAAGAGCAGGACGGACGTTGCGCCTACTCTTTGCAGCCGTTGGAGTTGCAAAGCGTTATCACGGTTTCCGGCTATGCTGAAGTGGATCACATTGTGCCGTACAGCATCAGCTTTGACGACCGCCGCACTAACAAGGTACTGGTGCTTGCCTCAGAAAATCGTCAAAAGGGCAACCGCCTGCCGCTGCAATATCTGCAGGGTACAAGGCGGGACAACTTTATCGTTTACACAAAAAACAACGTAAAGAACTACCGCAAACGCCAAAATCTGCTGAAAGAAAACCTTAGCGTCGAGGACAGCAACGGGTTTATGCAGCGCAATTTGCAGGATACCCAGTATATCGCCAGCTTTATGCTGAACTATATCCGCGGTCATCTTGCTTTTGCTGCGCATCCTATGGCAGGCAAAAAGCGGGTTATCGCCGTAAATGGTGCTGTCACTTCGTTCCTGCGCAAGCGCTGGGGTATTGCCAAGGTGCGCGCAGACGGCGATTTACACCACGCGGTGGATGCAGCGGTCATCGCCTGCACGACGGACGGTATGATCCAACGGGTGTCGCGGTTTTATCAGCGGACGGAACTCTCCCACGCACGGGGAGAGCGCTTCCCCGAACCGTGGCCGCGTTTTCGGGATGAATTGATGCAGCGCCTGTCGTCCTGCCCGCAGGAAAACCTGCTGACGATCAATCCGGTTTATTATACCACCGCGGACATAGCGGGTATCAAGCCGGTGTTTGTTTCCCGTATGCCGCGTCACAAGGCAACCGGACCCGCCCACAAGGAAACCATCAAGGGGCGCTTGGACGACACCTATGTGACCCAGCGCCGCAGCATCACCGACTTAAAGCTGAACAAGGATGGCGAAATTGACGGCTACTTTAATCCCAGCAGTGACACCCTGCTCTACAATGCCTTGAAGGATCGGCTGGTCGCCTTTGGCGGAAACGGGAAAAAGGCATTTGCCGAGCCATTCTTCAAGCCCCGCGCAGACGGCACGCCGGGTGCGCAGGTACGCAAGGTCAAGCTTTACAGCAAGGTCACCAGCACGGTTCCGGTTCATGGCGGAAACGGCGTGGCTGACAACGATACCATGGTGCGGGTCGATGTGTATTATATCCCCGGGGACGGCTACTATTGGGTGCCGATTTATGTGGCAGATACCGTAAAGCCGATTTTGCCGAACTGTGCATTTGTCAGGTGCAAAAACAGCATCATTAAGAAGGAAATGTCCGAGGAAAATTTCCTGTTTTCTCTGTGCAAAAACGATCTAGTTTGTATAGAGAGCAAGCATCCCATAAAGCTAAAGGCATCCAACGAGGACAGCACGCTGGAAAAAGAGCTGACCGTCCAGCGGGTGCTTGCCTATTTTGAGGGCGGCAACATCGCTACCGGCGCCGTTTCCGTAACCACGCACGATAACGCTTATATTGCCGGAAGTCTGGGCTTCAAGACCCTGCAAAAGGTTGAAAAATATCAGGTCGATGTTCTGGGCAATTATACCCGTGTAAAAAAAGAAAAACGCCAGCTTTTCCCCGCCCAACGGAGGTGACATATGCCCTACCGCTGCCTTATGGTTGTCAACCCGGCCTGCATCCGATCCCAAAAGGAACAACTGCAATTTTCTGTTTATGCGCGGGTGTGCAACGGAAACAACGCCGTGAAAAAGCACGAGGGACGGCTGCGGGCTTCCCTGCCGCCGAACGGTTCTATATGTCTGCTTGTCGTTACGGAAAAGCAATACCAGTCCATTCAAATTCTTTTGGGAAATTATCAACCGGAGGACGCTCCCTTTGCCTGTGAACAGCTGAGTTTTTTCTAAACAAAAAGCGCATCGGACCGCAATCCGATGCGCTTTTTGCATAGCCTATTATACCATACCAAGAGCTATTAGGGAACTATGACGGCGGCGGATGCCGTCGGCCTTGCGGGTCAATTATACCATACCAAGAGCTATTAGGGAACTATGACTCAGCTTGCCGTCGGTGTACGCTTTTCCGTATTGTACCATACCAAGAGCTATTAGGGAACTATGACTGACGGGCATCAGCATGGACGATGTGAGCGATTATACCATACCAAGAACTATTAGGGAACTATGACGTACGACGAACAGATACAGGCGGCAGACAATATTATACCATACCAAGGGCTATTAGGGAACTATGACTTTGCAAGTTGAGATGTTTTTTCTATTTTCATTATACCATACCAAGAGCTATTAGGAAACTATGACTGTGTGGGTGGTTGTGGGGGGCGGTCAGCGCATTGATATTTTTGCAGCTGCAATGCAGCGGCGCAGAAAACTGCCCCATCACCATCAGTGCTTATGGTGAAGGCTGTGCCCCCATCGACAACGACGGACAGGGCATCTGGTATCAGGATTATGGGTGCGCGCCGGACTCGCCCACTCATGTGTATCACGGCTGGGTTTTCCCCGCCGTGCCGCCGTGCTGCTGTACGATGCCGCCCGGCTCGGCAGCCACATCCATGCTGATCAAGTTCCAGAAATATCTGGTAGAGGGGATTGCCACAGACGGCATTAAGGGTTAAAATAAATAGAAAAAATGTAGGGGCGCATCCTGTATGCGCCCGTGGGGCCGTGCCGTTGGCAGAGCTGCACGGGCGGATAGGGAAACGCCCCTACATTTGTATATAGGGTGATTGCCATGCTTTTGAACAAAAATACCGTTCTCCCCGCTGCACCTGCGGCCAAGCCGGTGCAGTATGCGCTGAAAGCGCTGCGCCGCGATTTTGACCGCGTTTTCAGCGCGACCGAGGCCTCCGGCGGGCGTGTCCTGCTGAATGTAAACGATACGCTGGCCGCAGAGCAGTATGTTCTGACGGCCGGGGCGGACACACTGCTGCTCTCGGCTGCCGATGATCTGGGCTTTGTCTACGGCCTGTTTGAGATCAGCCGCCGGTATCTCGGCGTCCAGCCGTTCTGGTTCTGGAATGACCAGACCCCCGAAGTCCGGGAAGATGCGGCGATAGCGGCCGGCACGGTCGTGGAGTCCAAGCCGTACCGGGTGCGCTACCGCGGCTGGTTTGTCAATGATGAGACGCTGCTCTCCCACTGGAAGGTCGAGCGGCGCAGCGATCTGCCGTTCATCATGGCGTTTGAGGCACTGCTGCGCCTCGGCGGCAACATGGTCATACCCGGCACCGGCAAAAACGGCCTGCTCTACCGCCGGACCGCCGCCGATATGGGTCTTATCATCACCCACCACCACGCCGAGCCTTTGGGTGCCGAGATGTTCGCGCAGGCTTACCCCGATCTGGAGCCGATGTACAGTAAATACCCGGAGAAATTCCGCGCGCTCTGGCAGGCCGGCATTGATGCGCAGAAGGGGATGCGCGTTGTCTGGAACATCGGCTTCCGCGGGCAGGGCGACCGCCCCTTCTGGGATGATGACCCCCAGTACGACACGCCTGAAAAGCGCGGCGTGCTGATTTCTTCCTTAATAAAAGAGCAGTACGATCTGGTCAGGGCCAACGACCCCGAGGCCGTATGCTGCACAAACCTCTACGGCGAGACGATGGAGCTGTACAAGGACGGCTTTTTGCACCTGCCGGAGGATGTCATTAAAATCTGGGCGGACAACGGCTTCGGCAAGATGGTCAGCCGCCGTCAGGAAAACAACAACCCCCGTGTACCGGCTCTGCCGGCGCTTGGCGATACAAGCGCCCACGGTATCTACTATCACGCATCCTTCTATGACCTGCAGGCTGCCAGCCACATCACGGCGCTGCCCAACTCGGCAGCATTTGTGGCGCAGGAGCTGGCCGATGTGCTGGCCCACGGTGCCGATGATTACTGGCTGGTGAACTGCTCCAATGTTAAGCCCCATGCAATGCTGCTGGATCTGATCGCCCGCTGCTGGCGGGACGGCGCGGTGGACGCCGGGCAGCAGTGCATTGCCTACACCGCCGCCTACTACGGCCTTTTGCACCGGTGCGAGATCGCACAGTGCCTTGCGGATTATGCACAGTTTGCCGTGCCCTACGGCCCGCATGAGGACGATCACGCCGGTGACCAGTTCTACAACCATGTGCCGCGTATGCTGATCTCTCAGTTCATGAAGGACCGCACCGCCCCCGCTGAGGATCTGCGCTGGCTGTGTGAGCAGCCGACCCTTGCGGGGCAGCTGCAGCACTGCGCCGCCGTCTTTGACAAGGCAGTCCAAAGCTATGCCGCCTACCGGCGCGAATGTGAAAAGGTGCTGGCCGAGCTGACCGGCCGCCCGCGCGTGCTGTTTATGGACAGCGTGATGCTGCAGGCGCGGCTCTACGACCTGTGGGCGCAGGGCGCTGCGTTTGTCTGCCGGGCGCTGACCGCCGGTCTTGCCGCCGACTGGCAGCACTGCTTCTACTACGCAGGCTGCGCCAAGCGGCTGTATGCGCAGGCCTACCGCGCCATGCAGGAACGCGAGCATGGCAAGTGGGTCGGCTATTATGCCAACGAATGTCAGACCGATGTGCGCCAGAGCGCGCAGGTCTGCGGATACTTGATGAGCTTTGCCCGAACTCTCGGCGAGGGACCGCACTACTACGAGTGGATGCGCGAGTTCGGCGACCCCGAGGACGAGCGCCGCATCATGCTGATCCTGAACACCGAGCCCCACCCCGGCGATGACGACCTCTGGCTGCTGATGGAGCAGCGGTGGGGCTTCTGATGCAGCTGCCAATGTAGGGGCCGGGCATGCCCGGCCCGCAGCTTTCCCGCAAACGCTCGTTTGCCTTTCACTTGCGGGCCGCACATGTGCGGCCCCTACAACTCTGCCGTTAGGTATAAAGGAGTCTCTCCTCATGCTCACCCGCTTCAAAAAGCGGTTTCTTGACCTGCCTATATCGCAGAAGTTTGTCAGCATCTTTGCGGTGATGACGCTGTTCAGCTGCGCCCTGATGACCGCCGCGCAAGGCTGACCGATGCACTGGACAGCACCCCGGCAGCTTTGTACTGCTGCCGCCCCAAAGTACCGGCATAGAATTATCCCTCCGTTCCCCAGACTTCGATCTGCGTCAGCGCCGTGAACGGCGAGGCATCGTCCGCCTTTTTCAGCTCAAACAGCTTCAGGCTCTGCACGGTGCGCGGGGCAAGGGCAAACGCCTGCGGGGCGGCGGTTTTGGTCAGCTGCAAAACCTCGCGGCTGCCGTCATCAAACGCCACGGTCGCCTGCGTCCAGTAGCTGTCGTGCGGGAAGTCCGCGCGCAGTGTCAGCCGCAGCTCGTCCACCGTGACCGGGCGGCCAAACTCGATGGTCAGCGCGGCGTTCGGGTCGCGGTTGATGCCCCAGCTTTGGTAGGGCCATGTGCCGTGGGCATCGTTCTCATACACGCCATCCACGGCATTGCGAGCAGCAAACACAGCCTCGCCGCGCGTTTCCACATTAGCGGATGCGTGCGGGTAAAACCCGTGGCTGCCGTGGCAGTCGTAGGGGTTGAACGCGAGATTCCGCCGCGCGGCGACCTCCTCCGCCGTGGCAAGGCGGGCGCGCAGCAGATGGCAGGTGCCGGTAAAGCTGCGCGGGCTGTAATTGACGCGGTTGTCGGCGGGCGGAATGGGAAAATCCAGCCCGCGCTCCCTGATGTATACGAGTGCCGGGGGCATCGTGTCCTCGAGCTGCACCACACAGTACAGACCCGGCTCGTCGCATTCCAGCGCGATCCAATCGCCGTCCGCGTAGGGGGCTGTATGCACAAGCGAGACGCGCTCCCCCGCGCGGCTGACGGCCAGCGTGTCACCCGCTGCACCGATGACCTTCAGCTTGATTTCTGCCATGCTTCACACCTCCTGCTTTGCCAGAAGTGCCGCGCCGATGACGCCCGCCCGGTAGCCGAGCGTGCAGGTCGTGATGCGGGTATGCTTTTTGGCAAAGGCACTGCCGAACACCATCGGCGCAGCGGCGGCACGCAGCGGCTTTAAGAGGTTTTCGCCCTGATTGGCCACGCCGCCGGACAGCCCGATGACCTCCGGGAAAAAGATATTGATAAGGTTTGCCACGCCGACTGCCAGATGGTGAATGTAGTTGTCCGCAACGGCTTTGGCGGCAGCATCCCCCTGCGCGGCGGCATCAAAAACCGTGCGCCCGTTGACATCCGCTTCGGTGGGTGCCAGTGTGTTCAGCAGGCTTTCCGGGTGGGTGCGGCGTGCCTCGCGCGTCATGCGGATCAGTGCCGTGGCGCTGGCAAGGGATTCAAGGCAGCCGCGCCGCCCGCAGGTACACAGCGGGGCATCGGGCGTGTCGGCAATTACCATATGTCCGGCTTCGGATGCTGCGCCGGTATAGCCGGTCAGCAGCCTTCCGCCCAGCACAACGCCCGCACCGACGCCGGTGCCGAGCGTCAAAATCACCGCGCTCTGCGCCCCTTTGGCGCAGCCCGCAAGTGCTTCGCCGAGGGCAGCCACATTGGCGTCGTTGCCAAGGCAGACAGGCAACCCGGTTTTGGCTTGCAGGTAGTCCGCCATAGCAAAATCATGCCAGTCGAGATTGTTGGAATAGAGTACCACGCCGTCACACACCGTGCCGGGGCAGCCCACACCGATGCCGGCGACCGGCTCCCCCGCGCTGAGCTGCAGACACAGCGCGGCAATATCGTCACAGACCGCCTGCGCCGTGCGGGGCAGGTTGGTGTGGGCGGCGGCTTCCTTTATAATTTCGCCGCTTTCGCTTACAAGGGCGGCCTTGATGTTGGTGCCGCCCAAATCTACACCCAAGTACAGCATAGTTTTCCTCCTCGTTTATCGCTGTTCCTCATAGTCAAAACAGGCAAAATCCGCGTGGCTGTGGTGGGCATCCATATCCTGCGCGCAGATGCCGACCATCGCGCCGGTGAAGGCGCACCGCCCGCGGCGGGTCTCGACATAGTCATCACTGAGGTGGTCGGCGGGCTGAACATCGCCCAAGGGCTGCCAGCCGCCGTCCGCCTTGTAATAAAACTGCGCCTCCGCGCCGTTTACGCACACCTTCAGCGAAATTTCGCCGTCCGGCAGGGGGACGGCGTCGCTGCCGTAGCTAAAATCTTTGAAATCGCACCGCAGAATTTGCAGCGTGCGAGCGTTGATGCGCTCGTCCCATGTGATATAGGCGTAGATCCAGTTGCAGGTGTCGTAGAACAGCACCAGCCCCGCTACCTGTTGAAAGTTCTGCGGTGCAAAGTCGATTTTTGTCGCTGCTGTAAATGCAAAATGCTGCCAGCGGCGGGCAAACAGCGTCTGCTTGTGGTGGCTGGAGAGCGTCTGCCCGCCGTAGAGCCGCAGCCAGCCGGGGCGGGCCGTCAGGCTGTAATCGGTTTCGGGGGTCAGCGGGGTGCGCAATGTCTTAAAGGTGTGGGGCAGGTCCTTGTCCGGCGCAAAGGTCACGCGCTCGCTGTGGTCGAGAAGCTGCCGGGCATCCCCTGCCGCTTTCGGCGCAGGAATGACCAGCTCTGGGTGGTGTGTGCCGTTGGCCAGGCGCGGCCAGCCGTCCGCCCACTCGATTTTTTGCAGAGCGGTTTCGCGTCCCAGCGTGCAGTTTCCGCGCTCCGTCAGTGGGCGGGCGCAGATGTGGGTGATGTACCACTCGCCGCCGATCTCGACAAAGCAGGCGTGACCGCTTTTTTGCAGCGGGTTGGCAGCATCGTCCCGCGCGGTCAGCAGCGGGAAATAGGGCGAATCCTCCCACGGGCCGTCCAGCGTTTTGGCGCGCGCGACTGTGGCGGCGTGCAGGTAGCCCGTGCCGCCCGCCGCGCAGAGCAGGTAATACCAGCCGTCCTTTTTGAGGATCTGCGGCCCCTCGCAGACGCCTAAAGATGTGCCGCGGTAAAAGTGCCTGCGCTCGCCCACCAGCTGCCGTGTGACGGGGTCAAACTCCTGAATGACAGTCCCGGCAAAGCCGGGGTTTTCCAGCCGCCAGTCAAACAGCATATTCAAGAAATAGTGGCGTCCGTCATCATCGTGGAACAGCGCCGGGTCAAAGCCGCTGGCGGTCACCAAAGTCGGCTCGCTCCACGGACCGGTGATTTTGGGCGCAGTGACGACATAGTTCAGGGTGTCCTTAAAGGCAGTCGAACTTTTGACATCGGTATAAACCAGCCAGAACAGCCCGTCCGCGTAGGAGAGATGCGGCGCCCACAGGCTGCCGGAATTGTAGTTGCCAAGCAGCTCACTGGGGACCATATCGCGCCGGGCAATGGGCGCAGCGGCCCACTGCCAATTGACCAAATCTTGGGAATGGTAAATCTCAATGCTGGGCCACCATTCAAAAGTGGACGTAGCAATGTAGTAATCCTTGCCCACGTGCAGGGCGCTGGCATCGGGCGCAAAGCCCGGAAGGATCGGATTTTGTATGGTATTCATAAGTCAGCCCTCGTTTTCCAAGATAAAGGCGGCGGCGTCAAAATCGGTAAGCCCGTGTACGGTCAGCTGGCCGTCAGGGTGTGTCACCGTCAGGCCGTCCCGCATAAGCTGTGCGGCGATTTTGCCGCCCACCGGCAGGGTGACGGCTTCGGGCGCTGCGCCGAAGGTATGCACAACAACAAGCGTCTGCGTTTCACCGCGCCGCACGACTGCCTGCCAGCCCTTGGGTGCGCGGTAGCTGACGATGCGAGAACCCAACCGCCGGCTGACGCCGTGGTCAATGATGGGGGCTGCCTTGCCGTAAAATGCCGTGCCTGCGTCCATAACAGTCCACTGCGCTGCCGAGAGGGCGTCCGGCTCACCGGAGAAGCACAGCCGCCCTAAAAGCCCGCTGCAGATTTGGTAGTACAGCTTTTGCAGCGGCTGCCCCGCCTTGACCACCGCCCAGATCTGGCTCTGGCGCGGCAGGATCATGCGGTGCATATTGGCGGCAATGATGGGGATCTCGTCGCACTCGTGCGCATCGGAAAAGCTGGCCATACAGGCAAGCTCCAAGAAGCTGTGGCAGAGCCGATGCCCGCCCGAGGCACAAAGCTCCAATACCAAGTCGGGCAGCTCGCGGCGGATGCGGGCAAAGAATGCCTGTGTGGCAGCGATCTGCTGGCGCAGCCCCTCGCCCAGAGACTCCGCACCGTCACAGCCGAGGCCGATATTTTCGTTGTAATCGACCTTCATATAGTCAATATCGTTGTCACGCAGAAAATCAATGACCCTGTGCGCCAAATACTCCTGCACCTCGGGCTTACGCATATCCCAAAAGCGGCGGTCACCTGCCGTGATGGGCCGCCCGTCGCGGGTCAGCAGCCAGTCCGTTTTGGTAAAGCAGTCCGGTTCGTCCCGCCCGGCCATCTCAAACTCGAACCAGATGCCGGCCTTCATGCCCGCGTCATGAATCTTTTCAACAACATACCGCATTCCATGTGGAAAATGTTTCTTGCTCAGCTCCCATTTGCCGAGCTTGGACGCAGCCTCAAACGATTCGTCATCGTACCAGCCCGCGTCAATGACATAATAGCCGAGATTGTGCCCCTTGAGGGATTCGATATGCTTGAGGATCGTTTCCTCGGTGGGCTTGCCCCATGTGGAGCAGAATTCGTTGAACAGCACAGGCAGGGTCTTTTCCGATGCGGGCAAAAGCGGCTCGATGGCGCGGCGGGTGTTTTCAGCCAGCACCTGCGCCGCCGTGTCCACACCGCCGCACACGGCGGTCAACACCGCTTTGGGCGCGGTGAAGCACGCGCCGGGGGCAAGGGTCTTGCACCATGCGCCGAACTCCCGGTCTGCCACCCCGCCCGACAGGGACAGCCCGAAATCCTGCCGATACAGCTCCATCTGCCAACTGCTGCCCTGCGTGGTGGCGGCGGCCCATGTCACGCCGTGGGCGGTGTCCTCCACTGCGCAGAACGGCACAAAGCCGCGCACGGGAAAGCTGCCCACACTGCCGAACCGCACACTGTTGGCGGAGTAGCACTTCCAGCTCGGCTCCAGCTGCAGATCCTCGGCAGCTTCGGTCACCAAGCGCCCCTCGGCGCTCCATGTTGAACGCAGACGGTGGATCTTCAGGCTTTCGGGCGCAAGCCCTTCCGAAAACGGCGACAGACTGCCCAGCGTAAAGCTCGACAACATCTCCAGTGTGTGGGCTTCGCTGCCGGTATTCTCCACACTCGTCACGATCTCCGCAGCAGGGTTGTCGGCGTAGAGGGTCAGTGTGTGGGTGTAGGCAAGACCGCGCGGGTCGGTCAGCTTTGTCACAACGACTGTTTTATCGGCAGATTTTTGTGCAGTCTGCCCGGCATACCGCATGGCTTTTACGGTGGGGCTGTTGCGCATTGTGCGCCCGCCGCTGAAAAACGCCGGGGCATCGTCCTCGGTCAGCTTGGCTTGAATGAGTGGCTCGGCGGCGCAGTCGGCACGGGCAATGCTGCCCTCGCTGCCCGCAGGCACAAGCAGCAGCTCGACAATATCCCCTTCGCGGCGGTAGACGGCGGTCAGCCCGCCCAAGGTGTAACGGTTCAGAATTTCACGCATTGTGTTCTCCCCTTACCACAAAAAAATCTCGTCCCCGGTCAGCTTTAGCAGTGCCTCATAGAAATAGTAATCGCCGTAGGTAAAGTTGACATTGTGCTCCTTGCCGTGGTAGTCGGCGCTGCAATACTGCAGGTAGCCGTCGCGGCTTTCGTCCCAGTCGGCGGTATCGTCCAGCGCGTGCAGCATTTTCAGCGCAGGGGTCAGGTATTCGTCTTGCCTGCCCGGCACAAGGCTTGCCAGCTCGATCAGACCGCAGGCGGCCACGGCGGCGGCAATGTCGTCATAATATTTCGGCTCGGCGGGCTGGCAGAAGTCCACCGGGATGCGCCCGTCTGCGGGGATATGCGCAATAAAATACTCCGCCACCTTTTGCGCCATGGCGAGATACCGCACCGCACCGGTATGCTTGTAGCTCATCACAAAGCCGTACAGCGCCCAGGTCTGCCCGCGCGTCCAGCTGGAGCCCTGTGCATAGCCCTGCCCGCCGTAATCGCGGACAAACGCACCGGTTTCGGGGTCAAACTGCACGATATGGCGCACACTGCCGTCCTCGCGCACAAAGTTTGCCGCCACGGTATCGGCGTGGGTCATGGCAATTTTTTTAAAGCGCGGGTCCTTGGTTTCCTCGCTCGCCCAATACAAAAGCGGAATGTTGAACAGGCAGTCGATGATCGCCCAGCCGCGGGTGTCGGAGTCGGAGCCGGGGATATCATTCCACGCGCGGATGTACCCCGCCGGGTTGAACCGCCCGGCCAGCAGCTGGGCGGCGTGCAGACCGCGGCGGCGGGCATCGGCGTCGCCGGTCAGGCGGTAGTCCGCCACGGCGCTGGGCAGCCACATAAAGCCGACATCATGGTGCAGCCCCAAGTAAATGTTGAACGCCTCATCCAGACGGCGCTCGGTGTAACGGGCAATCTCGGCATAGCGGTCATCATGGGTCGCGTGGTAGGCCTGCCAGAGCATTCCCGCCCAAAAGCCGTTTGTCCACCAGCAGAGGCCGTCATCGGGGGTGTAGCTGCCGCCATCGGCTTTGTTGTTGTGTACCCCGTCCACGGCGCGGTTGGGAATTTTCTCGGCGCTGCGCTCGCGCACGGCGCGCAGCTTGTGCTCAAAGCGTGCCGCGGTGGTGCTTGCCCAGTTCTTTTCGGTTGTGTTCAGCTTCAGCATGGTGATTCTCCTTCTATAATCAGTAATGCGTCCCGATAACAGGGAGCCTGTTCCAAATGTAAGACCCCTGCCTTGTACAGGCAGTGTGCCGGCAGTGTTTTTCGGGTTTCCAAATCTATAAAGTATATTTTTTGCACAGAAAGGGTATCTGCCAGCGGAAGCGGTGCCGCTGTGGGCAGATACAGCACGGTGCGCACACCGCTGCGGGCGGCGGGAATCTCCTCCCGGTAGGCAAGCAGCACCTCCGGGCAGGGGGTAAAATCCCATCTGCCCCAACCCTCACATAGCTGCCGGGCAAATGCGAAATCCTCTGCGCCGGGCAGCCCCAAAGCGTCCGTGCAAAGTGGCGCTTGCAAAAAGCCTTCGCCGCTGACGGGATTTTCCGGCATACCGGGCTTATACCAGTTCCAGACGCCGTGGGCACCGTAGGTGATGCCCGCACAAGCACCCGAAAGCAGGCTTGTCCAAAGGATACGGCGGCAATCCTCCCGCCGATGGCGTCCGTAGGCCAGACGGCTGTAGCCCATCTGCTCATAGCACGGCTCGCTGTTCAGTACCGGTTTTTGCGGGAGCCGGGCGCGGAAACTTTCCGCCAAAGTCCGCGCTGTGTATTGGTAGGCCGGGTTGTGACCGGACTGGTACAGATAGAGTGCTGCACTTTCAGCCAGTTCCTGCGGCAGCGCATCGCTCCAGCCTTTGAGGTGGTAAGCCAACGGCGCATCCGGTGCAAATTTCTGCACCAGCCGTGTAACCCACAGATACCGCTGCAGCGCCTGCTCGGTTTCAAAATCTGCATCCCCGCTGATCAAAAACACCGGGTCATAGGCAGAAAAGGTCTCGCAGATCTTTTTTACGACCGGTTCCACCATGGCTGCGGGCAGTATATTCTCCGGGTGCTTTGCGGCAGCCCATGTACCGGGAACATAATTGCACCACTGCACCGCAACGGCCAAGGTGATGCCGTAGTGCGCGGCAAGGGCTGCCATACGCCCGGCACGGGCAAAATAGGCTTTGTTCAAGGTGCCGTCATAGGTAAAATGCAAGCCGTCCTGTGTGGGAAACGGATACAGTCCCAGCGTGCTGCCGCAGCGGTCCCACTGGGGCAGTGCGTTGACCTGCACAACATTGAAGCCCTGTGCCGCACGCTTTATAATATAATCCTGCCATTCGGCGTAGGTCATATTGGTAAATGCACTCCAGCAGGTGTCCCCCAGCCAGAAGAAGGGAAGGCTGCCCCGTTTCAGTACGCGGTCATCCGGTGTGATGTTTGCCATACATTGTTTTCCCTCCTTTTCTGATTCTATCTTACAGTTTTACACCTCTATAAATAAGGCGGAAATTTAAGCGGAATGTGGGCAATTTAAAGGTCGTTCGGCTTTATGGTACACAAAAAGGCTCCACAGACGGCAATGTGCTGCAAACTGACCTTGCGCGATTGTGCAAAATGCACTATACTGGCTTTTGGCGTGGGGGAATTTTAGCAGAACAAGTTAAAAACACCCACTTTGCTCTAAAAAAACCGCCTGTTTTTACCGCTTGCCATCCTGTACAATAGAGACAACGAAAGGGGCAACGCCCCGATGAAAAAGACCAAAAGACGAAAAGGAGAAAACACCATGAAAAAAGCATTGTCTGCTGCCATGGCCGCCGGTATGACCGCTGTTATGCTGGCCGGCTGCGGCTCCTCCGCATCCTCTGCCGCTGAGAGCACCGCCCCTGCCGAGAGCACCTCTACCGCCGCCTCCACCGAGGCTGCTGCGGAAAGCGTCGTTTCCGCCCCCACTGCGCTGAGCTTTGTCTTTGCTGACGGCGATGATACCTTTAAGACCCAGATGAACAAGATCGTGGATGATTTCAACGCCGCGAACCCCGACATCACCATCACGATCGAGCCGGGTGACGGCGGCTCCTACAGCGAATTCCTGAAAACCAAGGACAGCGTCGGTGAGTTCCCTGATATGATGGAGATGCGCGACACCGCCATGTATGTCCGCGCCGGCAAGGTTGCCCCGCTGAGCGATGATGTCAAGGCGCTGTTCACCTCCACCGTTGATTTTGACGGTGTGACCTACACCGCTCCCTTCTCCGGTGCCAACACGATGGGCATCATGTACAACAAGAAGTACTTTGCCGACAACGGCCTCGAGATCCCCAAGACCTGGGACGAGTTCATCACCCTCTGCCAGACCATCAAGGACAAGGGCGATATGTCCCCGCTGGTTGTCGGCGGCAGCGATGTCTGGCACATCGGCTTCCTGTATGACCTGTGCTACGCCAACGATGTGCTGGAGAGCGACCCCGACTTTATCGAGGAGTGCTACAAGGGCGAGAAGGATTTCTCTGACGCCAACTACCAGAAGGCCGTCACCGATCTGGCCGAGGTGCTGAGCTTCGCACAGGACGGCTGGGCCTCCACCCCCGATGCACAGATCACCACCTTCTTCGTCAACGATATGTCTGCCATGATGTTCTCCGGCACGCATATGTTCAGCCAGATCAACGAGGCTGCCCCCGACTTTGAGTACGGCTGGTTCGCCGTGCCCGACCGCGACGGCAAGGTCAACCTGCTGGGCGGCGGCACTGCCGGCGGCTGGGCCCTGAGCGCTGAGGCTGCCAAGGACCCCGACAAGCAGGCTGCGTTCGACGCTTTCTGCAAGTATTTCTTCAGCAGCGATGTCTACGGCGCTTACTGCGAGGCCATGGCTGCCATCCCCACCACCGTGGAGACCCCGAAGATGAACAGCAGCGAGCAGTTCCAGTCCGTTCTGGATGCCCTGTCCGCCGCTGATTACACCCACCTGATGTGGAACCAGGAAGTCGGCAACCGTGAGCTGCCCCCGGACTTCCGTAACTTCACCTACAAGACCTGCATTGAAGTCGCTCAGGGCTCCCGCGATGTTGCTTCTGCCTCCTCCGAGCTGCAGAAGACCTGGAATGTCGCACTCCAGAGCTTTAACCCCACCACCGGTCTCGGTGTAGAATAAGGGGCAACAGGCGCAATGATACCGGGGCGCACTTGCCAATGGGCGGTGCGCCCTTTCTGCGCCCAAAATCCGCAACCACCCTTTGAAACGGAGGGACAGCGCCATGCTGCAGAAGAAAAGAAAGTTTGACACAACGGCGTTTTTGTTCATTGCGCCTGCGTTCATCCTGTTTACGGTGTTCTTGATCGTGCCTACGGTATCCAGCTTTTATTACAGCTTTACCTCGTGGGACGGCATCAACCCCAACATCAAATTCATCGGCTTTGACAACTACAAAGAGATTTTTACCAGCGCCCGCTTTGGCAATGCGCTGAAAAACACCGCTCTGCTCACCGTAGTGATCTCGATCTGTGAGAACGCTCTTGCGCTGGGTCTGGCACTGCTGGTCGATAATGTCATCAAGGGCAAAAATCTGTTCCGCGCCATCTTCTACCTGCCGGTCATTCTTTCGGGCATCGTTTCCGGCTTTATCTGGAAGATCATGTACAGCTACAACTTCGGCCCCGTCAACAAGGTGCTGGATATGATCGGCCTCGGCGCACTCAAGCAGGATTGGCTCGGCAACGCCGATATCGCCATCTGGGCGGTGGCCGTGGTCATGATCTGGAAGGGTGCCGGCTACTACATGATCATCTATCTGGCAGCCCTGCAGGGCGTGCCGCAGGATGTGCAGGAGGCCGCCACCATCGACGGTGCATCCGCTTTGCAGCGGTTCCGCTTCATCACGCTGCCGCTGATCTCCGGCTCCTTCACCATCTGCTTCACGCTGTCGCTGATCAATGGTCTGAAGGTCTTTGACCAGATCGCCGTTATGACGGACGGCGGCCCCGGCTTTGCGACAGAGACCATCGTCTACCTGCTGTATAAGTCCGGCTTTGGCGAGGGCCGTCAGGGCTACGGCACAGCGGTCGGCGTGGTGCTGCTGTTCATCATTCTGATTCTGAACAACATCCAGTCCGCAATTCTTCGCAAACGGGAGGTGCAGCTGTAATGGCAACACAAACTGTACAGGCAACAAACACCGCGCCTAAGAAAAAAATCAAAATTGCCCCCATCGTCTGCTTTATCGTCACGGTCATTTTGGCTGTCCTGTTCATCTATCCGGTCTATTTCGCCGTCATCTCCGCCTTTAAGAGCAACGGCGAGATCCTGAAAGCGCCCCTCGCCTTCCCCACCGAGCTGTACCTGCAGAACTTCAAGGATCTGTTTGCCAAGACCGACTTCTTCACCGCCATCTGGCACACGGTATTTTTGACCGTTGTCAGTGAAGTGCTGATCATTCTGGTCGTGCCGCTGTCCGCCTACGCCATCGAGCGCCACCACAGCAAGGCCACCAAGTTTGTCTATGCCTACTTCACAGCCGGTATGATGATCCCCTTCCACCTGTATATGTTCCCGCTGTTCAAGGAGATGAAGGTGTTCCATATCTACGGTACCCTGTGGGGCCCCATCATCTGCTACATTGCCGGCTCTGTCGCCTTCGGCACGCTGCTGTACACCAGCTTTTTGAAGGGTGTTCCCATCGACATTGAGGAGGCCGCCAAGATTGACGGTTGCACCGAGTTCAAGGCGTTCTGGCGCGTGGTGTTCCCCCTGCTGGGACCCTGCACCGCCTCGCTGGTCGTGCTGAACGGTCTGAGCATCTGGAACGACTTCCTGATGCCGTATCTGGCACTGCCGTCCAACCAGGCCAAGACCATTACGGTTGCCGTTTACTCCTTTGTCGGTCAGTATACAGCCCGCTGGGATATCGTTTTTGCCGGTACGCTGATCTCCCTTGTGCCTGCGCTGATCATCTATGTCAGCCTGCAGAAATATTTTGTCAAGGGCATCATGTCCGGCGCCGCGAAGGGCTGATTTTTATCCCGTAATATGCTAAAATTGGGTGTGGGCACTGCGCCCGCACCCAATTTTGCTGCATCGTGAGGTTTTGTTATGGATACGCCGCGCCGTCCGCACCGCGTCAGTTTGTTTGCCAAGTTCACAGCCGTTATCCTGCTGCTGGGCATTGTGCCCATCGTGCTGCTGGTCACCGTGCTGCAAAGCCGTATGCTGACCGAGTACCGCGCCAGTCTGGAGGACGCCTATCAGGATGCAATCGCCTACTCGGCCTATTCTATCCGCGTCCGGTTGGATACCTATACAGACCTGTCGAAATTCTGCTATTACTACAACTATTCCTCCCAGGGGGATTTTTCCTACGACTACGACAATTACGACAACCTGCGCAAAATCTTGTCCGGTGAGGCTTTTGCCGATGCGGACAATGCCGCTGACAGCATCCGTCACGAAATGGGGCTGTTTTTGCACTATATGAATATGACGGACGCCGATATTGAGGCCTCCCACTTTATCTATGCCCCGGCGGGCGTGGCTAAGGTGGTCAGCTACCAGCTGGGAAACTACAATAACTCCCTGTTTGACAGTGAGGCGTATCTGCAGGCGGTGGATTTTGAACATTGGGACACCGAAAGCCGCAAAATGGGGCTTGTGCCCACCCATGCGCTGGATTACATCGGCTTTCGCGGCTCGCGCACGCCGTATGTCTTTACCGTGGGGCGCAACTATTACGACATCACCGGTGCAGTCGGACATGAAAAATACATGGGTACGCTTTTTCTTGACCTGCGCACCGATGTGTTCGATAAGCTGTTTGCCACGCTGAACCTGACCGACGGAGGCACCGTCTATGTCACGGACGAGGCAGGGCACTGCTATTTTTCCTCCGACACGGCGCTTGTGGGCGAAACGCTGGATGTCACGGCGGAGACACCGGCCGGCACGATGCTCTTGTCCGAGCCAATCCCCGAATACGGGCTGACCGTTTGGTGCAGCCAGAGCCGTACCCCCATCGAAACGCAGATCCGCGCCATGCAGCGGGCTGTGTGGCTGGTGGTCGCGCTGGCCGTGGCCGCGCTTGTCATCGGCTCGATGTTCTTCTCCCGCAAGCTGACCCAGCCCATCCGCACCATTATGCAGCACATGGGCGAGGTCGAGTCCGGTGATTTTACCGGCCGCATCCCTGTGACCGGCAACGATGAGCTGAGCGACCTGACCGAGCGCTTCAACCAGATGAGCGCCGAGCTGGACACCTATACAAAACAAGTGTATCTGTCCAAAATCAAGCAGACCGAGGCGGAGCTGAACGCGCTGAAAAGCCAGATCTACCCCCACTTTTTGTACAACACGCTGGAGGTCATCCGCATGACCGCTGTCGGGCGCAACGACCCGATGGTGGCCGATATGATTGAAGCTCTGAGCGACCAGATACGCTATGTCATCGGCACGGTCAACGACCTTGTGCCGCTGGGGCGTGAGGTGGATATTTTGACAAAATACATCTATCTGCTCAACTGCCGGTTCAGCAACAAGGTCACCTTCTCCTACGATTGCGCGCATCTGGAAAATATCCTGATTCCCAAGCTGATTCTGCAGCCCATCGTGGAAAATTCCTTTATCCACGGCATTAAGCCGATGGACGGCCCGGGGCATATCCAGCTTATGGCCGAGCGGCTTGACAATACCGTCACCCTGACGGTCATGGACAACGGCGTCGGCATGGACGAGGATGCACTGAATAAGCTGTACACCCTGCTGGACAGTGACCAGCCCGGCCATAAAGAAAATTATGAGTGGGCGAGCATCGGGCTGAAAAATGTCCATGACCGGCTGCGCTACCTCTACGGCAGCGACTACGGCATTACGCTGTACAGCACCCCCAGCGTGGGAACGGTCGTCAAGGCCACCATCCCCGCAGACCTGCAAAACCTTGCACAGGAGGAACCCCTATGCTGAAAATGCTCATTGCGGACGATGAGCCGGTCATCATCCGCGGTTTACAGATGCTGATCGACTGGGCGCAGCTGGGCATTGAGATCTGCGCCACCTGCGAAAACGGTGCCGATGCCCTGCGGGAGATTTTTGCCCAAAGCCCGGATTTAGCCCTGCTGGATATTTCGATGCCCGGCAAGACCGGCATTGAAATTTTAAAGGCGCTGCACACCGCCCAAAGCCGCACTAAAGTCATCTTCATCAGCGGGTTTCAGGATTTTTCCTACGCGCACGATGCTCTCAGCTACGGCGCGGTTGACTATCTGTTAAAGCCTGTCAAAAAGGATGACCTGCTGCGCGCCGTGGAAAAATGCCTGCCGGTGCAGCCGGAGCACAGCGCCCCGGCCCCGGCCTCCGACACGGGCAGCTACTCCGATGCGTTCAGCCGGGTGGCCGAGATGGAGCCGGCCAGCTATATTTTGACGGCCGTTCAGCCGCTGGGGCTGACTGCCAGAAACGCCATGGAACGCCAGCTGATCGAGTTTTCGATCTTCGGCCAGCTGGACACCCTCTGCCGCCAGACCGGGCAGGGGACAGCATTCCAGAAAAAAGGGCAGTGCTATCTGCTGCTGGTCAACATGACGCAGGCGCAGGCAACCGGCTGGCTGCACGATGCGCAGGCCCTGCTGGAGCAGCGCACCGAGTGCAAGGTCGGCTTTGTGTGCAGCCCCGCCACCGCAGAGATGAGCGCCGTGCCAGCCTTTACCGCCCCCTGCCGCGATGCCTGCCGCTGGTTCTATTTTGCCGACCGCTTACCGGATACCGTGCTTGCGATGGATGCACCGCCGTTTGGAGAGGCCACTGCCGACACCGCCGCCCTGCATCCGCTGCAGGAGGCCGTGGCTGCCGGCTTTGTCGAGACCGACCGGGAAATTTTCAACCGTGCGGTGGAAAACCTGCTGGCCGCTGTTCCGCCCATTACCGATGGCCGCGCCGATGCGGCTGTCTACCACCTGCTTGTCTGCCGGCGCATGGTGCAGGAGCGGCTGGAACGCTCCGGCGTGCAGTGCGCGGGCGGCAGCAGCGACCTGCTGGATGCCGCACGCGAGACCGCCGATTACCCGGCGCTGGAAGCGCTGTTCAAAAAATCGCTGGAGGAGCTGTACGGCCAGATGGCCGGGCAGGTCAAGAAAAATGAACATAAGGACATTCAAAAGGTGACCGACTATATTGCCGCGCACTACCGCGAGAACCTGACGCTGGAGGTGCTGGCAAAGCATATCCACATGAATTCGTTCTATTTCAGCAGCTATTTTAAAAAGCAGCTGGGGCAGAATTTCAAGGATTACCTGAACCGCGTGCGGATGGAACACGCGCTGGAGCTGCTGTTAAACAGCGATAAGCGCAGCTACGAGATCGCCGAGGAGGTCGGCTTCAAGGACTACCGCTATTTTAACGAGGTGTTCAGCCGCTACTACGGCAAGACCCCCGCGGCCTACCGCAAGAGCTTTAAGGAGCAAAACAATGGATAACGAGCGCACACAGTGGGTCGCCCGGATGCTGGCCCTGCTGGAACCGTTGAAAAGCCGCCTGACGCCGGGCGGCAGCGGCTTTGCTTTGGGCGCAACCGCCGCCCATTACGAGACCGCGACCATCCCGATGGAGGCATTCAGCCGCCCGCTGTGGGCACTGGTGCCGTTCTGGGCGGGCGGCGGTCATGATGCCGCGTGGGAAGAAATCTACCGCCGCGGTCTTGTGTCCGGCACGACCCCCGGCGGACCGGGGTATTGGGGCAGCTGCCGCGACCTTGACCAGAAATTTGTCGAGATGGCGGCGATCGCCTACGGTCTGCTGCTTACCCCCGATGTCCTGTGGGACCCGCTGACCGACACCGAACGCGAAAATCTGGCGAAGTGGCTCGACAACATTAACCAGTATGAATGCAGCCGCAGCAACTGGCAGTTCTTTTGCATTCTGGTCAACTGCGCACTGAAAAAGCGCGATATGCCGTATAATAAAGAACGGCTGGAATTGGGGCTGGCCCGCATCGACAGCTATTATGACACCCACGGCTGGTACTTTGACGGCAAGGGCGGCATGAAGGACTACTATAACGGCTTTGCCATCGTATTTTACTCGCTGCTCTACGCCATGACGATGCAGCAGGATGACCCTGCGCGGTGCGAAAAATTCCGCGCACGCGCCTGCAAGTTTGCGCAGGATTTTATCTACTGGTTCGATGAAAACGGCGCGGCGGTCGCCTATGGCCGCAGCCAGACCTACCGCTTTGCGCAGGCGGCGTTTTTCTCACTGTGCGCGGCGGCGGAGCTGCCGGTGTTCACGCCGGGCGTGATAAAAGGCATTGTCACGCGGCATCTCGACTGGTGGGCGGCGCAGCCCATCACCGATAACGGCGGCGTGCTGACCATCGGCTACGCCTACTCGAATCTGATGATGTCGGAAAACTACAACGCCCCCGGCTCTCCCTACTGGTGCATGAAGGCGTTTGCGTTTCTGATGCTGCCCGCGGCGCATCCCTTCTGGCAAGCCCCGGCGGAGCCGCTGCCCGCGCTGGACGCCGTGCGCCCGCTGCCCGGGGCCGAAATGCTGGCCCAGCGGGTGAACGGCACGGCGGTGCTGTACCCGGCGGCGCTGCGGATGAAACACCCGTTCCCCCAGATGGAGGAAAAGTACGCAAAGCTAGCCTACTGCTCGCGGTATGCGTTCAGCGCCGCGCGCAGCCAGCGCACATTGGAGGAAGCCGCGCCGGATTCGGTGCTGAGCTTCCGGTACCTCGGGCATATCTTCGTCAAGGCTGCGCCGGAGTCGTGGGAGATGACGGAGAACGGGACCCGCGCCGTCTGGTCGCCGCTGCCCGGCGTGCAGGTTGTGACGGAGATTGCTTTGTGCGACGGCGGGCATCTCCGCCGCCATACGGTTACGAGCGAAATCACCTGCGAGGCGTTCGATGCCGGGTTTGCCGTCCCCGATGACTGCCCCGGTGCAGCACACAGCTGCACCGCCGCTGCCGCCTGCGCGGAACATCCCGGCGGCTTCTGTGCGGTAGAGGACCTGACCGGCCGCGGCACGCCGCTGGTTTTGGAACCCATGCCTAACACGAGCCTGCAGTACCCCCGCACGGTCATCCCGATGGTACAGTATGCAATCCATCCCGGCACAACCGTGCTGGAAACGAAAGTGACATTTGCCTGAGGAAAGCAAGATGAAGGATATTTTCGATCCCCGCAGCTATGGGGCTGTGGCTGACGGCCGCGCCAAGGACACAGCCGCGGTGCAGGGGGCGATAGATGCTGCCGCCGCGCAGGGCGGCACGGTGCGGCTGGCAGGCGGTACATTTGTCTGCGGTACGCTGTACCTGAAAAGCAATGTGGCGCTGGAAATCACCAACAGCGCGACCCTGCTGGCCAGCCCTGATATTGCCGACTATGGCACCGATACCCACCACAACCGCTACCGCAACGAGCCGGAGCTGGACCGCTGCTTTCTGTTTGCCCAAGATGCTGAAAATGTCACAATTTGCGGCAGCGGCGTTATTGACGGCAATGCCGCCGCGTTCCCCAACGCAGGCAGCATCTACCGCCCCATGATGCTGCGGGTGCTGCGCTGCCGCAATGTCCGCGTACAAAACCTGCGGCTGATGAATGCTGCCGCGTGGACAACGGCGTTTCTGGATAGTGATTTCCTTTGGGTAACCGACCTCCACATTGAAAATCACCGGAACTACAACGGTGACGGTCTGGATTTTGACGGCTGCCGCCATGTCTGGGTGCGCGGCTGCTATATCGACGGCACCGACGATAACCTCTGCCTGCAATCCAGCGGTCTGCCCGTGCAGGATGTGCATATTTCCGACTGCGCATTTACCTCGGTCTGTGCGGGCATCCGCATCGGGTTAAAGTCCATCGGCGAGATTTCCGGCGTGGTTATCTCCAACTGCACGATGCGCAATATCTGGCGCGAGGGCATCAAGCTGGAATGCACCGAGGGCGGGAGTATTACAGATATTCTGGTGGAGAATGTCACCATGCACAATGTCCGCCGCCCGATTTTTGCAATTTTGAACAACCGCTACCGCCCGGACGATTTAGGCAGCAGTGTAGAGCTGGACCACATACCGCCCATTGGCACCATGGCCCGGCTGCGGTTTGTCGGCATCACAGCTGTAGATGACGAGGAAATGGCCCACGCCCAGCGCCGCTTTGACAATGACATCATGGGCGAGCCGAGGTTCGGCGGCTGCCGCCTTGATGCCAACGCCGCTCACCCGATGCAGGACGTGACGATCCGGGACTTCTGGTATACAGCCATCGGCGGCGTGCGCCTTGCCGACCTGCCCGCCGCGCCCTACCCGGAGGTCCCCGACCGCCTGCAAGCTCCCACCGCCCCCGGCAGTGAGAACTATTATCCGGATTGGAGCCGCACCACCCACTTGGACGCGCGCAATGTGCGGGGGCTTACGCTGGAAAATCTGCACTTCAACACTTTGTACCCTGACGAGAGACCTAAGATGCTGACAGAGGGTCCTACGGTTATGTTATAATTATACAGCTTCAGCAGTAGATGGTGCAATCGTAAGTTGTACTCTCCGGTGTTAAGTTGTACGCATCACGGCAAGATTCCAGTGGAAAAAATCCGTTTTTTGTAGTTTTACGGATAGGATACGATAGTATCTTAGTATTTTATTTAGTATTTATTTGTGTTGGATTTACCTGTACAGGGAAATCCAGTCTAGGTAAAAGCCTTTGTGGTAAAATAAAAAATTCCCGGAAAGCTGGGTGCCCATAATACAGGAAGCAACAAATTTTCAATGATTATGGCATCTGGCAGTCGAGGTTAGCAAAAAAGAAAATGAGCGATACTTGGTTTGAATGACTAGGTGTCGCTCATTTGTGTATGCGACAAACTTCCCTTTTCCTGTTCCATCCAGTACAATCTAAATGAAAACAGCAGATTGATTGAAGGTGCGATTATGGCTCAGAACTTAACTTATACCCAATGCTATGCTAGCAAAACACGTCTACCCCCAAAACGATGACAACCAAACCCGATACCCGCACAAATTCGTATATGCTCTCAAGAGTGAATCACTTCTGATTCATCCAAAAATCTTGACTCGAAAAAGTGAATCGGTTCTGATTCATTCCCTGCGGTAGCCAGCCAAAAATTACAATTGCATCACGAAAATTACAATACGCAGATTCCACGGCACGCTATACTGGATACAGAATTCATTCGCGAGAGGGAGGAAAACTGTATGCGTGCAAAATTGAGCAACTTACAAAGCATCCCGCAGGTGGTTGCGGAGATGACGCTGGATGAAAAATTGGATATGGTGGGGTGCTACCGCGCCTGCCACACACGACCTATCCCGGATATGGATGTGCCCGCCATCTATCTGATGGACGGCGCGACCGGGCTGAATGGCACCCATGTGGTGCTGGACTACTTAACAGACCCCTGCCGTGCCGATGACCCGCGTACGGCGTATGCCACGCCGGAAATGGTGGCGCTGAACCGCGTTGATCTCAACGAGGCCGCGGCAAAGTACAAGGGCGATGCACTGATGACCGACCTTGTGGAGCAGGCGGCAAAATACCGTCCGGGCGGTCGGCAGCATATCAGCTTCCCGTCGGGCATCAACATCGGCGCGTCGTTTGACCCGATCACAGCCGAGACCATCGGCCGCGCGGTCGGACAGGAATTGCGTGACGCCGGGGTGGATGTCTGCTTTGGTCCCAACGTGGATATTGCCCGCGACCCGCTGGGCGGCCGTAACTATGAAATGTACGGCGAGGACCCGGAGTTGGTGGCTCAGACCGCGGCAGCCTTTGTACGCGGTATGCAGAGCGCCGGCATTGCGGCCTGTGCCAAGCATTTCCTCGCAAACAATCAGGAAACGAACCGCAACACAACAAGCTCTAACCTGTCAAAACGGGTTATGATGGAACTGTATGCCCGTGGGTTTGAGGCAGCCATCGAGGATGGTCACGTCCTGTGTATCATGAGCGCCTACAACGCCGTGAACGGAGAGTTCACCTCGTATAGCAAAAAGCTGCTGACAGATTTGCTGCGCGGGGAACTGCACTTCGACGGCGCCGTTGTCAGCGACTGGGGCGCAGCCGGGCAGAACAAGGAAGGTACGCTGGCGGCGGGTATGGATTTGATTCAGCCCGGTCCAAACGATATGACCGCCTGCAAACAGGCGGTGCAGGAGGGGCGGCTTTCCGAGGAAGTTCTGAACGACCGCGTGACCCATATCCTGCAGCTTATTGTGGAGATCAAACAAAATCAACGCCGCATCCCCGCGCAGTATGACGCCGATGCACTGCTGCAAACCGCCTGCAGGACCATTGAAGACGGCGCGGTGCTATTGAAAAACGAGAATGCCGTCCTACCGCTGGCCGAGACCCAGCGTGTTGTGTTCTGGGGGGCGCGCAGCCGCGACACACTGGAGTATGGCAGCGGCTCCACGGCGGTGGAGACGGCCCTGCACAGCAATGTGCTGGACGAATACCGCAAACTGCGCGGCGCGGCGGCCTTTGAGGAATGGACCGATGCCGACACGCTGGTGTACACGGCGGCTGCCCCTGCCGGGGAAAATGTGGACCGCGAAAGCATGGCGGTAGAGGAACAAGACCGCACCCGCATGACCGAGGTGCTGAAGCAGGCAAAGCAGAAAGGCATGAAAACCGTTGTGCTGTTGAATATTTCCGGACCAGTAGAGATGGCGGACTGGCTGCCTTACGCGGATGCAGTGCTTTGCATCTTCATTCCCGGCTGCATGGGCGGCGTGGCAGCGGCACATCTGCTGACGGGGCTGGCCGAGCCGGGAGGCCGCCTGCCGGTGACGTTCCCGATTCGTTACGAGGACACGCCCGCCTACCCAAACTTCCCCGGTGAGGGCAACGATGCCTACTACGGTGAGGGCGTGTTTGTGGGCTACCGCAGCTACGCAAAGCGCAAGTTAGCTGTGCAGTATCCGTTCGGATGCGGCTTGAGCTACACGGATTTTTCTGTGGAATTGTGTAAAAATGACTTCCGCTGGGATATGCGCACACAGGAAACACTGAATGTGCCTGTGCGGGTAAAAAACATCGGCAGCCGCCCTGGCAGCGAGGTCGTACAGCTTTATGCCCGCGAGGAAAAGCCCCATATGCTGCGCCCCGACCGCACACTGGTGGGGTATGCCAAGGTGCGCCTTGCCCCCGGTGAGGAAACAGTTGTGAATGTATCGGTCAGCAAAAAGGCATTGCGCTGCTATGACGCACGAATGGATAAGTGGGTGCAGCCTATCGGGGCGCACAAGCTGTATCTGGCATTGTCGGCGGAGAACATTTTGGCACAAGCCCCGCTGATGATAGAGGGTAAGAACCCCTATCCATTGAACGGTGAAAGCACAATTGGGGAAATTCTTGAAAATCCGCGCGCAAAAGAAATCGTAAATCAATTCACGAACGGTATGTTCGATATGATACCGAAAGAAACACTGGACTTCATGGTGTACCGCAAGCTGAATGATATTCTGTCGGTGGGCATGATTCAAGTCATCCCCGACACAGTAAAACTGAGTGCCATTCTGCAGGGGCTGTATGACCGGCTTGCAGAACTATAAAGGAGGAAACAAGATGAGCTTTCCGAAGAATTTTCTCTGGGGTGCGGCCAGTGCTGCTTACCAGATTGAGGGTGCCTACAATGAGGACGGCAAGGTTCCCGGTATCTGGGATGCTTTGAGCGAGGGGCACGTCAAGCACGGCGAGAACGGTAATATCGCCTGTGATCACTACCACCGCTACAAGGAGGATGTAGCGCTGCTGAAAAAGCTGGGCGTCAAGGCGTATCGCTTTTCCGTCAGCTGGCCGCGCGTAATGTCCGGTCCCGACACGGTCAACCCCAAGGGTCTTGCCTTTTACAGCGACTTGGTGGACGAACTGAAAGCAGCGGGCATTGAGCCGATGGTGACGATTTTCCACTGGAATCTGCCCATGTGGGCGCACGAAAAAGGCGGCTGGTACAATGCGGAAATCAGTGATGATTTCGCCAACTACGCCCGTGTAGTGGCGGATGCCTTGTCCGACCGGGTGCGGTTCTGGTTCACCGTCAATGAGCCGACGACCTTCATCGGCAACGGCTACTTTACGGGGGCGCACGCGCCGTTTGAAAGCCTGATGCAGGAGCAGCCCGCCGTGATGATGAACAAGTTGGCGGTGCTGACAAAAAATGTGCTGCTGGCCCACGGCAAGGCGGTTCGCGTGCTGCGCAGCCGCGCCAAGCTGGCTCCGAAAATCGGTATGGCGCTGAACGGCAGTGTCTACCTGCCGGAGAGCGAATCGCCGGATGCCATAGAAAAAGCCCGCACCCAGATGTTCCCGGAGCAGGCATTCTTCTCGCATTTCAACTGGTGGGCAGACCCGGCCGTTCTCGGCTGTGTCCCGGCGGGTCTGCAGCCATTCTTCACGGAGGAGGAACTGAAGGTCATCTGCCAGCCGCTGGACTTCTTCGGCTTTAACTGCTACAATGCCTCCAACTATGATGAGTACATGGGTCCCAACCCCGCCGTTGTGCCGGGTATGCCCCGCACGGCAATGGACTGGCCCATTACGCCGGATGCTCTGTACTGGGCGGCACGTTTCTTGACGGAGCGCTACCATCTGCCCATTATCGTCACGGAAAACGGTATGGCAAACATAGACTTCGTCATGAGCGATGGCGCAGTGCATGACCCCCAGCGCATCGACTTTGTCAAGCGCTATTTGGCAGGTTTACAGCGTGCCGTGGACGAGAACATCCCGGTGACCGGGTATCTCTACTGGTCCATCATGGACAACTTTGAGTGGGCGGAGGGCTACGATAAGCGCTTTGGTCTTGTGTATGTGGACTATCAGACCCAACAGCGCATCCCGAAGGATTCGTTCTACTGGTATGCGGATGTAATCAAAAACAACAGAATATCATGATTCGGTATGGTGTTGCCTGCGATATTGCATCGGGGTAACACCATATTCTTTTTTGAATACGTTCTGAAAATAGCTCTGGCTCGAAAAGCAGAGGTAGCTGCTGATTTCGGCCAACGTCATATCGGTATAATACAAAAGGCTTTTGGCTTCTTCCAGCCGACATTCCGCAATATAATTGCCCAATGTCTGACCGGTTTCTTTCTTAAAGAGATTCCCGGTGTAGGACACACTGCGTCCGATGGAGGCAGCTACATCGTCAAGGCTCAAGGGGGTGTTCACATGATTGCGGATGTAGGACATACAGGTGTATACCTCGCGGCTGATACCCGCAGGCAGGCGCAGTTCTCCGAGGCGGCGGCAGAAATCCAATGCAGCGCTTAATTGTAAACGATCAATTTCCGGCACTGTCGCGGCGCGCTCACAGTCCAGCACATAGTTATCTATCAGCTGGTAGGTTAGTTCGGCGTCCATTCCGGCAGGGATGGCGGCCATCATACCGATTTTAGTGATGCCACCGATGAAAATGTTTTTTGCCTGCCGCAGCGGGGTATCAGCCATTGTGCCGCGGCTCAGCCGGGCTGAACTATCCTGCATCAGAAAAGCCATTAACCTCTCCGGGTCGCCCTGCCGAATCAAATCGTAAAACATCAATTCCCACTGGTAGCTGTTGTGGAATTTCTCATTTTCCTTGCGCTCCAGCAGGTTCTCGGCGGCATCGCGGCCAACAGTAAAGCTGTCGCGGTCGCTCGTCAAATCAAAGTAGACGGACGGGTCAAGGATTTCACCGTCCATGCAGTAGTAGAGATACGCGGCCTTGTCGAAAAATTCCAGCAGACTCAGATTTGGTGCGGCCTCCAGAATCGTATCGGCTGCGTGGCGTTGCGCAGCCGGGATTTGATTTTCTGCCATAAAGGCATCCACAAGGCTTTCATTGAGCCTTGCGTTATAGACAGGGCCGATAACGATCCGCCAGCCGCCCTTGATCCGGATGGAAGCATAGCCTGCATGGCTGGGGGTGGTGCAGATGTCCAGCGTCCGTGCAGGGTCACGGGCAGCAAACAGTGCAGCCGTGCGGCGCTGCGGCTCCTCCGGGTACTGCAGGTGACAGGTATCTTGTTTGTCGTACAAGGAAAACGCGATCCCCTCGGCCCGGAAAAACAGCATACAGAGATTGGTGATGCGGATATAGCGTGCGGTATCCACGGAGCAGACCTCCCACAGATTGATAATTTTATTTTACAATATCCAGTCAAATAATGCAATATGCATGGAGAGGCAGATGCTATACTAAATTCAGAAACAAGGGATGAGTTCCCTAAAAAACAGGAGGAAGACAATATGGCATTCGGTAAAAAAGAGCGCCCCACTGTGGATAAGGACGGCGCAGCGCTCGTAATGCGCAAACGCGACTATCTCGCGGACTTCTCCGGCCAGTTGGGTCTGGGCCTTATGGCAAACCTTGTAGGTCAGCTGCAATACTTCTACACCGATAAAGTCGGGATTGCAGTCGGCTCCGTGGGTGTGGTCATGGTCATCGCCAAGGTCGTGGATGCGCTGACGGACATCTGGTTCGGCAATATCATTGACCACTCCAAGGGCGGCAATATGAAGTATTACAAGTGGATGCTTCGTATGGCGGTTCCGGCCGCGGCTATCACGGTAATGATGTTCACGGTTCCCATCAAAGCCGGTCAGATTCCGGCTGTCGCTTACGCACTGGTGACAAACCTGCTGGTTACGGCGGTCATCTACACAATGATTGCCACACCCTTTGCGGCAACTATGATCGTGCGCACCAGCAGCCAGCAGGAGCGCGGTAACATGGGCATTCTGCGTGCGGTCGGCAACTATGCTTCCGGCATGGTCATTTCCATCGCAACGATTCCCGTCACGAATATGCTGGGCGGCACACAGGTGGCGTGGATCAAGTACGGCGCGGTCATTGCACTGATCGTTCTGCTGAGCTTGCTCATCTGCTACGCCAACGGCAGCAAGGCTATGCGTAAAGCGGTCGAGGATGACACCGCAGCAGCAGAGCCGGAGGAAGAACCCGTTAATTTTCTTACGGCAGTCAAGTGCCTGTTCGGCAACAAATACTGGGTCATCGTGCTGCTGTTCAACTTGATTACAGCGGTTTCCTCGGCCATCGCCGCGTCGTCCGGCGCCTACTACTGCAAGTGGATTTTCGGCAATGATAATCTGGTAGCCATTGTCGGTTCGGCCGGTCTGCTCTCCACGTTTTTAGGCTTTGTACTGTCCAACCCCATCATCAAAAAGCTGGGCGTAAAGGGAACCATCAATCTGGGTCTGCTGGGGTACGCAGCTTCCTGCGCAGTGCGCTGCTTTGTGCCGACCAATCTGGCAGCGTACATCGGCTCCGATCTGGTAGGAAGCTTTTTACAGATCCCTTTGATGTGCCTGTACGGCGTTCTGTTGGCAATGGCGGTCGATTACAATGAGTACAAATATGATAAAAAGCTGGTGGCCGTCTCTTCCGGTGCGATTGGCTTCGGCAACAAGGTCGGCGGCGGTCTGGGTGCGTTGGTTCTGGCACTGTTCCTGATGATTGGCTCCTACGATTCCACCCTAAGCGTGGCCACCACCTCGATGCGCTATGCGATCTACGCATTTTCCAACTATCTGCCCATCGTACTGAATGTGGGCATGTTCTTGATTTTCCGCGGCTTCGATCTGGAAGAAAAGCTTCCCGCCATGCGTGCGGAAGTTGCCAAGCGGCATACACAAAAACCGGAGGAATAAGACCATGAAATTCACGATTCCCGCAAATGCACCTGCAAAGCCGTTCCATAAGCACTGGCAGTTCTGCGTCGGCAGCGGTCATGCAGCCATGGCAATGCGCACCGATTACTGTGAGCAGCTCAAGCAGATCCATGACGAACTGGGTATTGAACGGGTGCGTTTCCACGGTATTTTCAGCGATGATATGCATACCTATGACACCATGTCCACAGTCATGCCGATGCCCGGCTCCGAGCAGGTGCCGTTCTATGAGAATAGCTTCCGCCTGCCGGGACTGGTCTATGACAATGTGCTGAAAGCCGGCATGAAGCCCTTTGTGGAGTTGAGCTTCATGCCCAGCCCGATGGCCAAGCGCCCGACACGCGGCACCTTTTACTGGAAACCATGCATTGCCCCGCCGAAGGATGAGGCACAGTGGCAGGCGTATATTCAGAAATTTGTCCGTTTTCTGCTGAACCGCTACGGCAAAGAGGAAGTGGAAACATGGTTCTTTGAGGTCTGGAACGAGCCGGACTTGAAAACTCCGTTCTTTGACGGCACGCAAGAGGACTATTTCCGTCTGTATGAAATCACCGCCAAGGCTGTCAAAGCAGTGGATGATAAACTGAAGGTCGGCGGTCCCGCCACCAGCAACAGCAAGTGGGTCGCGGCGTTCGTGGACTACTGCAAGGCCCATGATGCGCCGGTGGACTTCATCACGACCCATCAGTATGCAGGAGATCCCATCAGCGAGGTGTGTGACCAGAAAGACGCGGATCACATGAAGGATACTGCGGAGATCCAAGCGGAATACAAGGTCGATTTTGCCCAGCTGTTTGCCGGCTTAAAGCCGGAGGATGGCTTGCTGCCCATGTTCCGTCGCACGATGCCCGACAACACCGAGACGGATGACCTGAATCGCGATCTGCTGCGCGATGCCGCCGAGCAGGTACAGAAGCAGGCTGACGGTTTGCCGGTATACTATACCGAATGGAACGGCTGCGCAACCTTTGGCGCGCCCGGTAACGATACCCGCAAGGTAGCTGCCTACGATGTGCGCGCGGCTCTCAGTGCTGAGGATTTCATCGATGGATCCAGCATCTGGTGCTTCAGCGATATTTTTGAGGAACTTCACCCCTTCCCGGAGGAATTTCACGGTGGGTATGGTCTTGTGACCCAGCACGGTATCGCAAAACCGCTTTTCCACGCACTGCGCCTGCTGGGGCAGGCCGGGGATAAACGGCTGGAGCTGCCCGGCGCACTGGACGGCGAGGTGAGTGTGGCAGCGTTCTGCGATGCTGCCGACACACAGCTTACCGTGCTGGCTACCAAACAGAACCTGCACCACTTTGCAGGGCAGAACACCCCGACCACCCCGGTGGAGATCGAGGTCGAACTGGACGCAAAGCCGCAGAGCGTGCAGCTTTGCCGCATCGACGAGGAACACGGCAACCCGCTGAAGTGCTGGCAGGCAATGGGTGAGCCGGAGGACATGACCCCGGCGCAGGTACAGCAGGTCATTGATGAAAGTGCAGTGGACTACGCCCCGGCTCCGTATGAATATGCGGACGGCAAACTCACCGTAAAGACAGAGCTTGTCACCAACGACTTGGCTTTTATCCGCATTGTAAAATAAAACTGCGGGGTGCATCCGATCGATGCACCCCGTTTTGTGTAAGAGGGAGTTATTATGATATTGGATTTTAACGCCGATTGGCGCTTTTACAAGGCAGATGGAAGCTGCCGCACCGTGCATCTGCCCCATGATGCCATGCTGGAGGAACCCCGGCAGGAAAACTGCCAAAACGGCAAGGACTGCGGCTATTTTCCGGGCGGGAAATATGCCTATGAAAAGACGTTCTCTCTGCCGGGGGAGCACCTGAATGAGGCACTGACATTTTTGTTTGAGGGTGTGTATCAGAATGCGGTCGTTTATCTGAACGGCGAAAAAATTGCCGAACACCGTTACGGCTATACGGAATTTACCGCCGATGCCACCGGAAAAGTGCGTGCCGGGGAAAACACCCTGCGCGTCACGGTGGATAACAGTCTGGAACCCAACTGCCGCTGGTACACGGGCAGCGGCATCTACCGCCCTGTGCACCTGATGGTAAAGCCGAAAGACGGCGTGCGCCCGGTAAAGATCCGCACGGTGTCGATTGCTCCCGCTGTGGTCGAGGTGCAGACCGAAACCGAACACGCGGCGGTGGAAATTTGGGATGGTGCGCAGTGCGTGGCAAAGGGTGCGCCGGGGGCCATCGAGATCCCGCAGGCTAAGCTGTGGGATGCCGAACACCCGAACCTGTACACCTGCGTGGTCAAGACCGAAAACGACGAGGAATCCGTCCCGTTCGGCATCCGCACACTGACATGGAGCGCAAAAATCGGTCTGTGCGTCAACGGCAAGGCGGTCAAGCTGCGCGGCGGTTGTATCCACCACGACAATGGCATTTTGGGCGCCTGCGGCTTTGCCGATGCCGAGGAACGCCGCATCCGCATTATGAAAAAGGCGGGTTACAACGCCGTGCGCTGCGCCCATAACCCGGCAAGCCGCGCCCTGCTGGATGCCTGTGACCGCCTTGGTATGTATGTGATGGACGAAGCCTTTGACGGCTGGTACACACCCAAGACCTACCATGACTATTCCCGCATTTTTGCCGAAAACTGGCAGGATGATTTGACCACTATGATTGCCAAGGATTACAGCCATCCCAGCGTGATTCTGTATTCCATCGGCAACGAGGTGTCGGAAACGGCCTTCCCGCAGGGTGTGGAAACGGCTGACAAGCTGACCCGATTTGTCCACGCGCTGGATGATACCCGCCCCGTGACAGCGGGCATCAATGTGCTGCTGAATGTCTACGCACAGAAAGGCATTGGCGTGTATAAAGAAAGCGGCCCCTACAAGCCGGAGCCGCTGCCGCCCAAGCAGCCGGAAAAGAAAAAGAAAGAGTCGGGTTCTGCGTTCTTTAATATGGTCACGCAGAATCTCGGTCCGCTGATGTTCTACATGAGCAAGGGCAAAAAAGGCGACGCTGCCTGCCGCGATGTGGCGGAAAAGCTGGATGTTCTCGGCTTGAATTACGCGGCTTCCCGCTATGAGGACGACTGCAAAAACTATCCGAATCGCTTGATGGTGGGTAGCGAGACGATTATTGGCGAGCTGCCGTACAACTGGGCGCAGGTGCAAAAGCATACCGCGCTGATTGGCGATTTTGCATGGGCGGCCATTGATTATCTGGGCGAAGCGGGCATCGGTCAGATGATCCCGCAGGATACGCCGGGTCTGCCGATTGCGGCGGGCAGCGGTGCGATTGATGTAACGGGAAACATTACAGCGGAAAGTTATTTCCAGCAGGCGGTGTGGAGCCTGCGCAAAGCGCCTTACTTGGGTGTGCGCCCGGTCAACTGGAACGGCAGAAAAATGACGGGCAGCGCGTGGCGTATGACGAACGCCGTGGAAAGCTGGACGTGGCCCGGATGTGAGGGGCAGAAAGCCACGGTGGAAGTGTACAGCGATGCAGAATTTGTGGTGCTGTACTGCAATGATAAGCCGGTTGGCAAAAAGCGCACAAAGAAATTCCGCGCGATTTTCAAGCTGCCCTACCGACCCGGCACACTGAAAGCCGTGGCACTGGATAAAAGCGGAAACGCCCTTGGAGAAACCACACTGCAAACAGCGGGACAGAAAACCCGGCTGCACCTCGCCCCGGAGAAAACGACCTTGCGCGCAGACGGTCAGTCACTCTGTTTTATTCCCATCACGCTGACCGATGCGGCAGGCATCTGGAAACCGTGCGCCAACGCAAAGGTTCATCTGGAAATCGAAGGTCCGGCTGCCTTACAGGCCCTCGGCAGTGCTGCAACACAGACGGATGAAACCTATCTCGGCAGCAGCCACACCACATGGCTCGGACGCGCTTTGGCTGTCATTCGTGCCGGAACCGAGCCGGGCAAGGTGCGCGTCACGGTCACGGCAGAAGGGTACGAGCCGCAATATGTGGATTTGACGGTGGAGTAAGAAAGACGGACTTTAATGCTGAAATTGTACGATTTAACAACAGAATACAAACGCGAACCGCTGGGCTTGGACGGGCGCAGCCCTGCTTTGACAGGACGAACTATCGCAAGCGCCTGCAGTACCAGACCTGCGCCGTAACGCTGCACAGCGGCAAAAACCATCTGGCGCTCACGCTGGCGAACGGCTGGTACAAGGGCAAGCTCGGCTTTATGCCGCAGCCCAACCACTACGGCGACACCACCGCCGCACCGCAGCCCGCCAGACTGTTTGACTACGGCTTTGACACCCTCATCTTTCAACTGCCCGGGCGTTTTTTGGTGGATAACTTTTGCAGGGCTGACGTGGGAGAACACAGGTGCGGGCGCAGTGTATCAATGGCCCCAGAGGCTGCCTACCTGCTGCCCGGCCTCGGCGCCAACGGCGTTGTAGGCGGGCTGCAGGTAGTGGAACCGGTCCTTCATCAGCCCCTTGGCGGCAAAGGTCTTGAACCGGCGGCTGACCATGACAATATCCTCGCAGGCTGCGGCCAGTTCCTCCTGCGCCTGCTGGATCGGCACATACAGCTCCGGTTCATCGCGCTGGTTGCCGATTTGAATTAAAAAGCAGGTCTCCAGCCCGGCATCAATCATGAACTCATGGATGACACGGTCGGTGTTCAGCTTATAGACGGCCTTGAGAGTGTGCAGGTCGCCGTCGGTGCAGCCCTGGCACCAGACCATCGCGCTGTGGCGGATCGTGTAGCCGTTCTCGGCCAAAAATTGGCGGGCCCTGCGTGCGCGGCGGACGGCATCCTCAAAATACGGCGTGCCGGGCAGCCACTTGGCAATGGCAGAGCCGCCCTTGGCGCAGGACACACCCACAACGGCAATGCCGGTCTGCGCGGTGCAGGCGTTGACGAAGGCGGAGACCATGCTGCCTGTTTTCATGCCCGGCTCATTGACCCCGGCGGGGTCATTCTCGTTCACGCCGAACGGCTCGGCCAGCGGGTGGAGATGCGCCGGGTCGGTGACGGCGCGGTACTCAAACCCCATGCCGGGGGTCACGGCGGGGGCAAGGGCGGCATCTCCGCGCCCGGCCATGTTGCTTTGCCCCATAAAGAAGATAAGATCGACCAGCTGTGTACATTCCATTGTGAGATCGCTCCCTCATGATATTCTATAAAAAGAGTATAGCAATCCTTACGCCGTTTTTTATGTATCCAGTCCGTAGGGCACCGGGTGCTTGCCGTAGCGGTTGGCGGGGCTGCCGGTCAGGGTCAGCGTCAGGGTGTTTTCGCCGGGGGTCAAAAGCCCCGCCAGCGGGAATTTGTGCGGCGGCCAGAAGGAGACGCCCGCCGGCTGGCCGTTGACAGTCAGCTCGGCCATCTCCTGCCCGGTCAGGGTCAGCAGCGGCGTGGCGGTCTGCAGCTCCGTTGCTGTGATCTGCAGTGTGGCGCGGTAGGTCTTGGTGAGATGGGCCGCGTCCTCGTCCGCAAGGGCAAAGTCTGGTGCGGCCAGCGACAGATAGGTAGGCGGCAGGGGAAGGGCCTCGCTTTCCCGCGCAGTGCAGGTGAACAGCAGCAGGCTGCCGCGCGCGGGCAGCTCCAGCGGCAGGCAGGCACCCTTGGCGGTACGCTCGGCCGGGCAGGCGCAGGGCTGGCCGCTCCACAGATCGTACCGGCAAAGCGGAGCATCCACCGGCAGGGTCAGCCGGGTCTTGATGGGGGTGTTGCCCTCGTTGACAAGCAGCCAGCAGGCGCGCCCTTCCTTATTAAGATAGGCGCAGCGCAGCATGGGCTGCGGCGGGTCGCAGCGGCAGTCCGGCTCGAGCGCCGAAACCTCCGGATGTGCGGCGTCCGGGAACAGTGCCTTGTCCCCCAGCACGGCGGTGTAGCGGTGTCCGTGTAACCAAAGCGCGCCGTCCTCGACCGTGCAGGCGGGAAAGCAGCTTTCGGGAATGTACTGAAAGCCGATCTGCCGCTCAAACAGCGGGCGCACGGTGTCAGGGCATAGGTCGCGGTTGCGGCAAAGCACGGCAGTCTCCGCATGCAGGTCGATGTCGGTCATCAGCCAGGACAGCCGCCGCCAGTAGGTGCTCCACGCCTCGTAATGCGGCCACCAGATGCTGTGGGGGCCGACATCGGGCGGGCGCTCGTCCTTGCGCTTGCCGCAGATGCTGTAATAAAAGGCGTGCGGGATAAACAGGTTGACCCCGCGCACCGCCAGCCAGTCGGTGTACCATTTGATGTCCCCGCCCGAAAGCTGCCACGGGTTGTCGTCCTTGTTGCAGGCGCCAAAGCACTCGTTGGAGTTGCGGCGGCGGTGCATCAGCCGGGCGGCGTCGGCGCTGCACTTGGCCATCGTGGAGTCGATGCCCGCCAAGCCGTCCTTTTCGGGGGCGAGCCAGCGCAGCACCAGATCCTGCCCCGGAACGGCAAAGTATTTTTCTACTTCTATATCATCGCTCTGGTGGGGGTGCCCCATCAGACCGATGCCGTGCGCCTTGCACCAGCGGGAGAGTGTGCCGTAGTAGACCTCGCCCTCGCGCTGCAAAAGCAGCTTGTGATACAGCCTTGTATCGTCGTTTTCCCTGCCGTCAAACAAGGCGGTGAGGTTGGCGGCGTTGCCGCCCGCACGGCGGAAAATCTCGGAAAAGCCGTGCGTCCACGGGAACATACCGCTGACATTGCGCCCCAGAATGCTCGGTTCATCGGTGAAAAATCCGATGATCGTAGTTCCGAAATACTCTTTCAGTTCCCGATAGTAGGCTTCGTGGGTCAGTTCCATAAAGCGGCTGACGGCCGCAGGGTTCAGAATATCAGCGGTTTTGGGGGCGTTTTTCTCGCCGTCATCCTCGCCCCAGTGCAGCCCGCGCATTGTGCCGCCGCTTTTGCGCACGACCAGCGCGCCGCTTTCCGCCTGCGCCAGCAGCTCGTCCCCCGGCAAAACGGTTTGGGTCAGCGTGATGCCCTCGCTGGCAAGCTCAGGGTGATCCTTTACGACCAGCCCGCTCGCCGAGCCGGAGGGGTACATCCCTTCATCGTACAAAACGATTTTCATATCCAGCGCGGCGGCGGCTTCGACAGCCGTGCGGATATGGGCAAAGTAGCGTTCACCCAGATAGGTGATGTCGGGGCTAAGCCCCATGCGCGGGTGCAGGACCACGCCGTAAATGCCGTGGGCGGCAAAGTCCGCCAGCTGACGGCGCAGCTCCTCAGCGGTCAGCTCGCCGTTCAAAAACCAAAACGGGATGGCGGTAAATTCTCTGGGCGGGTTTTGCAGTTGGGCAAGAAACTTCATTATGCGGCCTCCTGTGCTTCGGCGCGGGCGCAGATGTCCGCCCATGCGTGGGATTTATAGTAGAACAGCATCGCCAGCAGCCCGACAACAAAGCTGAGCGAAACACCCGCCATGGCGTAGCCGCCGTAGCCCAGCCACGCCAGCAGGTAGGACGCCGGGATACGCACACCCCACAGCAGAATGATGTTGACGATGGTGGAATAGCGGATCTCGCCCATGCCGTTGGCAAAGCTCATAATAGCGTTGAAGGCTGCATAGCACCACTGGAACGGCAGCACAACGCGGATATAGCGCACGGCAAAGGCAAGCACGGCCTCGTCCTGCGTAAAAAGCAGCAGCAGCGGGCGGCAGCAGGCCGCCATCAGCAGCCCGCCTGCGAGGGAGAGCAGCCCCGAGGCCGCCGGGAGCAGCCAGCCGCCCCTGCGCAGACGGCTGTAGCTCTGTGCGCCGAGGTTTTGCCCCGCAAACACCGAGGTCGCCTGCGAAAGCGAGGTGACCGTGATGTTGGCCAGCCCGCCGACCTTGCCCGCCACCGAGCAGCCCGCCACAAAAACCGACCCCTGCAGGTTGTACAGCACCTGCAAAAAGACGTGACCGATGGAGTACAGCGCTGAGTTCAGCCCCAGCGGCAGACCGATGCGCACGATCTGGCGCAGGGCTCCGGCATCAAAGCCGCAGGGCAAAACAGGCAGCGCAAGCTCTGTGCAGCGGCGGCGAATGTAAAAAATGCTGCATATCCACGACAAAAACAGTGCAATCGCCGTGGCTGCCGCCACGCCGCCGATGCCAAGGCCGAGCGCGCCGGTAAGCACAAGATCCAGCACAATATTCGCCGCACAGCTGATAAACAGCAGCAGCAACGAGGACGAGCTGTTGCCTATGCCGCGCAAAAGACCGGCGTTGAAGTTATAGCCCATGTTGCCCAGAATACCCAGCATCGTGATGCGCAGATACAGCACCGCCCCCGGCATGGCGTCCGCCGGGACCTGCATCAGCCGCAGCATCCACGGACCCAGCAGGAACCCGATGACGGTCAGCGGCAGCGACGCTGCAAACAGCAGCCAGACCGAGGTGCGCACGAGCTTTTGCAGCTGGTCATGGTCGGCGCGGCCGACCGCCTGCGATACGAGGATGGAGATGCCCGAGCCGATGCCCACAAAGACACAGAGCAGAATTTCGAGCGGCTGGGAGCTGGTCGCCACCGATGCCAGCGCCGTAGTGTCGCAGAAATTGCCGATGACGAGCGTGTCCACCGTGCTGTACAGCAGCTGCAGAATATTGCCGGCGCAGATGGGCAGCGCAAACAGCGCCGCGCGCCCCAGCACGGAGCCGTGGGTCATATCAACTTGTGCGGATTTTCGGTAAGACGGCATAGCCCTATCCCCCCCGGTATGACAGATTTTCTTATCTATATTGTACGAGGAAACCGTGCCGGCTGCAACAATCATTATCCTTTGATTTTTGAATGAATATAAACGATGCGGCGAACAATTTCGGCGGTTCGGTGTAAAAAACAATCACGCCCTTTGCGGCGGTGGAAGGGCGTGCTTTTTTACCGTTTTGTGCAGGTTCCACAAACAAAGATGGACAAAATCGGTAACATTGACAGCAAGATTTGCCGCAAAAGGGCTTGCCACTGCGGCGCAAAATGTGCTATCGTTAAAATCAAATTCAGTAAAAAGGGAGTAAAATTTGTATGCGGAAGCCTCTGACAAGACAGAACAGCACGCGCGACAAGCGCAGATACTCTGCTTATCAGAACCGTATTTTTTTCTATCTCGTGACCCTTGTCACCGCCCCGCTGCTGCTGTTGGGTGTGCTGTCCAGCGTGGTGTACTACCGGCAGACCGTCACGCGCAGCGATGCCCTGCTGGCCTCGGCGCGGGAGAATGTCGAGACGCAGATGGAAATTGCGCTGAGCAACCTGCGCGCCTACTACAGCGCGGTCGTCAGCGCGGACAATTACCAGACCCTGTGCCAAAAAACTGTGCCGCCGTACAGCGAGTACACCCTTGTGCGCGATATGCAGACCGCCATGCGCGGCGGCAATCTGGTGGATAAATATGTCGAGGGGTATACCTACATCAACCTGCGCAGCGGGTGGATTTTAAGCAACAACGGCATGTACCGGCTGGCTGATGCCGCCAACCGGGATGAGGTCGCCCACCTGCTGAGCGAATGGGCGGAGCAGCATGCCGCCATGATGTGGGTCAACCGCACCGACCAGCCCACCCCCGCGCTGGCAGACACACCGCTGAACACGGTGGATCTGACCGGCGAGCTGCTCGTGCTGCGCAGCAGCTCCTACCGCACGGGCAGCTATGCGGTGCTGATCGTCAAGCTGGATCTTTCGCCGCTGTATGAGATGACCGAGAGCTGGCAGACCGGCGGTTACAGCATTGCCGCGCGGGATTTCACCGGCAAGACCGTGCTGAGCACCTCTGCTGCGCTGACCGCCCTGCTGGACGCCGACACCCCCGCCGAGGGCGGCTGCGTGCTGGGTGGCTGGCGGCTGAACAGCGGCAAGATGGGCGTGAACGGGCTGACCTACTATGCGGCGCTGCCGCAGCGCACGCTGGCGGCCACCGCCGGCACGGTGATTCTGATTGCTTTTGTGCTGGCCGGGGGACTGGTGGCGGTGCTGCTGATCTGCCGCCGCTCGACCAGTGTGCTGTACGCCCCTGTGGATGATCTGATGCACGCGGCCAGCGATGTGTTCGGCCAGCCCGGCAGCGATGAGGAGGAGTTTGCCTATCTGGCCGCCGGTGTCAAGCAGGTGGCCAGGGACAAGCAGGCGATGCAAAGCCTGATGCAGCAGCAAAACCGCCGCCTGCAGCAGAGCTTTGTGGAAAATCTGATCCGCAGCGAGGTCACCGATGAGGCCGCCGGCCACACGATGCAGGAGCTGGGGCTGGCAGTCTGCCCCGCGTATCGGCTGATTGCGCTGGCGCTGGATACCCCGGCGGGCACCTCCGGCCCGGTGCAGGAGACGATGCTGCTGACCGCCATACAGACGATGCCCACCGAGCTGCTGCGCCGCTGCGCGTTCCAGCCCGTAATGCTGAACTTTACCCTGCTGCTGGTCGTGGGCGGCGAGGAGGCTGATCTGAACGAGGCCTGCCGCGTGGTATATACGGCGGCGGCGCGCAGCATCCGCACCGCGCTGGGGGTCAGCTGCCGCGCGGGCGTCAGCCGCCCCTTCCACAAGCTGCACCACATGCAGCTGGCCGCGCAGGAGGCATGGGAGGCCCTGCGCCTGCCGGAGGCCGATGCCCCCGAGGCAAGCGGGCAGATGCTGTACTACCAGCCGCCCGATGAGCAGTGCGCCCGCAACGGCTATGATACACTGCTGGAGCATGAGATCACGGCAGCCGTAACCGCCTGCAAGGCCAAGGAGGTGCGCCACCTGCTGGAGCGCTTTACCGCCAAAATGCTGGAAAAGAACATCCGCGGGTATGAGCGGCAGTTTTACATCCAGCGGCTGGTGGCGGCCATGCTGGCCGTGGCGGAAAACGCCGGGCTTTCGGTCAATCAGGTGCTGGCAGACCGGCAGGCCAACCTGTTTGAGACGATCGGCAAGATCTACACCGCCGACCAGATGCAGAATTTCCTGATGGACGAGGTGGCCGTGCCTGTCATGGACCTGCTGACCGAGTTCCGCCAGAGCAGCTCCAGCGAGCTGGTCAAGAATGTGCTGGCGCTGATCAAGCAGACGCGCGGCGACATTACGCTGAACGAGTGCGCCGACCGGCTGAACTATAACCCGAGTTATATCTGGAAGGTGCTGCGCACCGAGAAGGATACCAGCTTCAGCGATCTGGCCAACAATGAAAAGCTGGAGATGGCCAAGGAACTGTTGCTGACCAGCGACATGACGGTCGTGCAGATCGCCGAGACGCTGAACTATTCCAATGTGCAGAATTTCATCCGATTTTTCAGCAAAAAGGTCGGCATGACCCCCGGCAAATACCGCAAGGATTACCAGAACGAGAAGAAGTGAGGGGGATTTCCCTCACCGACAGCAAAGACCGCACCCGATGCGTTTCGGGTGCGGTCTTTGCTGTTATTCGGTTTCTATGCGCAGTACATTGACCTTGTCATCGTACTGGGTGCGGGTGCCGGTGATGTGGGGGATCAGGGCGTTGACCTCCATGACCAGCGCGCCCTCGGCGGTCAGATAGGGCTGGCCGTCCATCAGGTTTTCCTTGCCGTCAACCAGCAGGTGGGTGACGCCGACCTGCGCTGTCACGGTGTGCCCGCCGCTGTGCAGCGTCAGGCAGCCCCCGGCGGCGTTCCAATCATAGCGGAAGGCATCAGGGATGACCGTCTGCAGCCGCTCCAAAATGCAGAGCACCGCGCCCCAGACGCGGCCGTTCTCGTTGACGCTGCGCACGCCGCGGGTGTCCGGCTCCTGCCCGTTGACGAGGATCTTGGTGTAGCACTTGTCCTCCGGCTGGTATTTTGCTGCATCGGCCTGCGGGATGGGGACGAACGCATCGCGGTGCTGCGGCGCACAGGCGGCATAGTCCGGCAGGCGGCAGGGCAGCGGTGCGGCTGTCAGCGGTGCGAGGTCGGCAGGCTTGCTCTGCAACGTGATGACATTGCGGAGGCTGCCCATCACGGCGGTCAGGCGGATGGTGCCGGGCGCTGTGCCCGCGCGCAGAAATACGCGGTTGGTGCCGCACTCAGCATAGACATGGTTTTGGTGGATGACGCTGTCGTCATGGCCGTAGCCCGCAAAGCGGCCGCTGTTGTAGCCGCCCAAAAACTGCGCGGGGCCGTCCAAGGTGAAGTCGATGCGCGCATCGCAGAGCGGGCAGACCCGCCCGGCGCTGTCCTGCACGGCAATATCGACATAGGCGATGTCGGCCCCGTCGGCGGCAAGGCCGCCCGGTGCGGTGTGCAGCGTCAGCTGCAGGGCGGCGGGGCTGTCGGCGGTTTCCAGCCGGTCGGACGCGGCGGGCGTGCCGTCATAGCCGTAGCCAACGGCCTCGACCCAGCCGGATTGGGTCACATCCACACCGGGGAAGGCGAACACAAAGGTGTTTTGCGGCTTGTCGCACCGACCGACACGGCGCCCGTTGACGAGCAGCTCGACCGCGGCAACAGGGTAGCTTGCCACCACATACACCGTCTTATGGTGCGGGTCGCGGGTGTGCCAGACGCCGGTGCCCTCCCAGTAGGTGCCGTTAAAGCGCTTTTCTTCATAGCGATAGTTGGCAGCGGTGAGGGCGGGGTAGTTCCAGTGGCCGATGATCTTGACGGCGGGGGCCTCGCTCTGCATAACGCGGAAGCAGTCAAAGCTCTGCTTTTTGGTTCGGCAGGGATCGACGCGGCCGCTCATACGGGCATTTTCGCTGTAGGACTGGCGGCCATGCTGGGCAGAGTCCGTCCAGCAGAGCGCCGCACAGGCGCTGTAGTAGTTCTTGCCGGAGGCACCGCCCATCCGATCGTTGAAAAACTCGGCGTAGCCGCGCGCGTTTTCAAGCGCGAGATCTTCACTGGTAAGGTCGTAGAAGTCGTACCCCATGGCTTTTTTGCCGCCCTTGCCGACCCAGCGGTTGCGGTAGTCGAAATCCGGCGGGGTGAAGTCGTCCCAGATGCGGCGGGGGGCCTCCTCGCGGCTGTACTCGGTCTCGGTGACGGGGCCGTGCTGCGACAAAAAGCGGGCGGCGTGGCGGTTCAGCATCGTGCCGACATACTCGCTCTCGTTGACGACCTCCTCGGTGTTCAGGGTGCGGCAGCCCATAAAACGCCCGCCGTGGGGGTCCAGCCGCTGCTTGAGCAGCCGCATCTCCCGCATGTGCTCGCGTGAGATCGAGTTGTTGCCGGCCTCCCAGAACAGAATGGACGGGTGGTTGCGGAAGGCGATGATGACATCGCGCATCAGCTCTACGCGCTGGTCCCACTGGCGGCCGAAGCTCTCCTTCTCCTTGTCACCGGCAGGCTGGGTGCAGACGATGCCGCGGCGGTCAAACGCACGGACATCGGCGGGGCTGCCCGCCACATGCATAAAGCGGATGTGGTTGGCGTTGCTCTCGCGGATGAGGGCGGCGTCCTCATCGTGCAGCCACTCGGGCGCAATGCCGATGGCCGCCCACTCGTTGGCGGCGCGCTGGGCGTAGCCGCGCAGCCACTGCACTGCGCCGTTGATGCGCAGGCCCCGGTCCTTGTCGTAGCTTACGGCGCGGAAGCCGGTCGTCAGCTGCTGGGTGTCGGCCTTTTCGCCGTTTACAAACAGCTCGGCCTCCACGGTGTAGAGGTAGGGGTCGTCAATGCTCCAGAAGCGCAGCGGCAGGGTGTCGGCCCCGGCGTGCAGCACAGTGACCGCCATGGAATCCGTGGCGGTCGGTGCGGGCAGGCTTTCGTCCTCCACAGGGCGGTAATGCCCGGGCACAGCCTCATCGGGGATATAGGCGTCCGCCGGGGTGATGCTCAGCGGTGGGACGGCGCGGCCCGTGGGGGCTGCGGTGGCCGGGGCGCCGTCAAAGATGGCGGCAACGCTGCCGTCCGGGCGGCGCAGCGTGATGCGCAGCTGGGCGGAAACGGGGACCTTGCCCTCGTTGCGGATCTCGGCCTCGACCCGAATATCCGCCGTGGCGTTGTCCAAATCAAAATTCCGGCCGTAGACATAGAGGCCCTTGGTCTGCAAATTGGAGTAGAGCGGCAGCGTCAGATAGACATCGGGCTTGAAAAACACCTGCACGGGGCGGGTGATGCCGCCGACCGAGGGATTGAAGTCATTGCAGTTCCAGAAAAAGGGGACGCCCACGCGGTCGGCGGGGACGGCCTGCTCCTGCGGATAGAGATAGCTGCCGGGGACAGCATCGGGCTTGTTGGGGGTCTCGGCAATGCAGAACGGCGCATTGCGGGTGGCGGTGTTGTCGGTCGCAATGGCGATGAGGTTCGGCGCATCGTACCGCACATAGGGGGTTATGTCAAAGCCGAACGGCGCAACGCCGGCCTCATAGTAGCCGGCCAGCGTGCCGTTTACATAGAGGTAGCAGGTCTGGCGCAGCCCCTCAAACGCAAGCAGCACCTTGTGGTTTTTGTGCCGCGCCGGAATGGTGAGGATGTTGCGGTAGAAGGCCGCCGTGCGGCGCTGGCCGCTGCCGCCGTCCTGAATGCGGTCACGGAACAAATCCTCATCATTGAAGGTGTGGGGCAGCGTGACGGGCTGCCAGCCGGTTTCCCGGTAGTCGGCCTCGTAAAAGGCGTGCCCCTCAGCGTCCCGGTGGGCGTCAACGGCCTTTGCCATGGGGAAGGCATCTGCCCGCAAAAAGTGCCAGCCGTGGTGGAAATAAAAGCTTTCGCCTTGCAGTGTAGACATAGCGTTTTCTCCCTGTCAGATGTGCTGTATACAGTTGCAGGCCCGCGATCTTATCTTTATCATACGCGCTGCCGCGGCGAAAAACAAGTGTCATTTGCTGGGTAGAAGGTTTTGAAAGCACGGCGCAGCGATAAATATCAAGATATGGAAACAGGACCTGTTTGCCGGCAGCAGGGCGGAGTGACCCAACCCCGCCGGCAAAGCGGGGCAGTCAGGGCAAGGCTGTGCGGTAAAGCCTCCGCAGTCCGTGAGGCTGCAGCAGGCCTAAAAACGCCATTTGTCAAAATGCACAAAACAAGTAGGCACCATGTATAAAATATTCACAATTTCAACCCGAAACAGCAAACGATAGTGCCGGTAGATATAAGGATTGTTTTGTGTGTCATCCGCATGGATAATTGCGATGCATCGTGAAATATAATGAAAATTTTCGCATGCTTTTGATTGTAGCCAAATCCGCAGAGCAGGGGATACAATGGAAGCAACGAAACAGCCGCCGCCGGATGACGAGGGCCCGCGATCCCGACCAAAGCACCGCGGCCGCCGGCTGATGAGAACACAAAGCAAGGAGGAAACGCTTATGGCACAAACCGCTGCGGTCAAGCAGAGCAAGGCCAATGCCCGCGCCCAGAAACAGCTGGGCCACAACACATGGCGCAAGGCGTTCATGCAGCATTACTGGTTATATCTCATGATGCTGCCGGCGCTGCTCTACATGATCATCTTCAATTACCTGCCGATGACGGGCCTGTATATGGCATTTACCGATTTCAGCCCTTTCAACGGCGACACGATTCTGGAATCTGTGTTCGGCAGCCCCTTTGCCGGGCTGAAGTACTTTAAAAAGCTCTTCACCGGCCCGGACTTCTGGACGCTGTTCCGCAATACGCTGTCTATCTCGCTGGCCAACCTTTTCTTCGCCTTCCCGGCACCGATCATTCTGGCGCTGATTTTAAATGAGCTGCGCTGCAAATGGTTCAAGCGCACGGCGCAGACGCTGGTCTATATCCCCCACTTTGTCTCCATCGTCATTGTGGCGGCGCTGACCTTCCAGATGTTCTCCACCACGGACGGCGCCATCTACCATGTGCTGACCCAGATCTTCGGCGCGAATGCGCCCGACCTGCTCAGCGATCCCAAGCTGTTCCCCGCGCTGATCGTCGGCCAGAATATCTGGAAGGAGACCGGCTACGGCACCATCATCTATCTGGCGGCGCTGTCCAGCGTGGATGTGCAGCTGTATGAGGCTGCCAAGATCGACGGCGCAGGCCGTTGGCAGCTGATGTGGCATGTCACGCTGCCCGCCATCCGCGGCACCATTGTCCTGATGCTGATCATGAAGGTCGGCCAGCTTCTGAACACCAGCTATGAGCAGATCTTCCTGATGCAGAACTCTATGAACCGCGCAGCCTCCGATGTGTTTGACACCTATGTCTACACCAAGGGCATCACGGGCGGCCAGTACTCGCTGGCGACCGCCACCGGCCTGTTCAAGTCCACCATCAGTATGCTGATGGTCGTCACCGCCAACAAGATCGCCAAGCTGTGCGGCGAGTCCGGCCTGTACTAAAGAAGGGAGCTGTGCTACAATGACAATGCCCTTTACCCATAAGAAAGACGAGGTGCGCGCCACCGGCACGCTGGAAGCCCGCACCCCCGGCGATCAGGCTGTACAGGTTCTTTTGTATGTCATCATTGCGCTGGTGGCGCTGGCCTGCGTGCTGCCCTTCATCTATGTGGTGGCCGGCTCCTTTGCAACCGAGCGCGAGCTGACCGAGCGTCCCTTCTTCCTGATCCCGCAGGATGTATCGCTGAACGCCTACCAGTACATCCTCAAGCAGGGCGATGTGTTCCGCGGACTGAAAAATTCGGTGATCGTCACCGTGATCGGCACGCTGATCAATATGTTCGTCTCCTGCACGATCGCCTACCCGCTGTCCCGCCCCTACCTCAAGGGCCGCAACGGCTTTATCAATATGGTCATCGTCACGATGCTGTTCACCGGCGGCATGGTCCCCGCCTACATTATGGTGGTCAATGTGCTGCATCTGGGCAACACCTACTGGGCACTCTGGCTGCCCACGGCGATGAGCGCCTTCAACATGATCATCATCAAGAACTACTTCCAGGGTATCCCCATGGAGCTGGAGGAGGCCGCCATCATTGACGGCTCCAACGATCTGATCACCTTCGTGCGCATCATCCTGCCGCTGTCCGCGCCGGTGCTGGCCTCGGTCAGCCTGTTCTACGCGGTCAGCCACTGGAACAGCTACTTCAATGCGATGCTGTACATCAACAACTCCGACATGGAGGTCATCACCATCGTGCTGCGGCGTCTGGTGTTCCTGACCACACAGGTAGCTGAGGATTCCACCTTCGACTGGGGCGCGGCCGGTATGCCGCCCATCAAGGCTGTCAAGATGGCCACCACGGTGCTGTCTACCCTGCCGATCCTCTGCATCTATCCGTTTGTGCAGAAGTTCTTTACCCAAGGTGTCATGGTCGGCTCGGTCAAGGGCTGATACCAAGCAATACAACCACTTTTATACAAAAAGGAGAAAAACGAAAATGAAAAAGGCACTTGCCCTCTCTATGGCGCTGGCGATGTCCGCCGCCATGCTCGCAGGCTGCGGCGGCTCCGCCTCCGACAGCACCTCCGCTTCCAGCGCTGCTTCCTCTGCGGACAGCGCTGCCTCCGGCACCCCCACCGTCAGCTTTATGATCCCCGACTTCACCGGCCATGTGCTGAGCAATGAACATTCCGATGAGGTCATCGCCAAGTACGAGGCCTACACCGGCACCCATGTCGAGTGGCGCACCGAGGCCAATGATACCTACAGCGAGAAGTTCGGCCTGACCCTGATGGACAAGGACAACATGCCGATGATCCTGACCGCCACCAAGACGCTGGATCAGAACGCCAATGCAGCCGATGCTGCCAAGCGCGGCGCCTTCTGGGATCTGACCGAGTACCTGCAGGACAGCGAGGCCTACCCCAACCTGTCCCAGATCAGCCCCGATGTTCTGAAGGGCCTGACCGTGGACGGCCAGATCATCGGTATCCCCCGCTCCCGCGCCATCGGCCGCAACGGTCTGGGCTACCGCACCGACTGGGCCGAGGCCGTGGGCATCACCGAGGCCCCCAAGACGGTCGAGGATGTCTATGACATGCTCTATAAGTTCACCTATGACGATCCGGACGGCAACGGTGCCAACGACACCTACGGTCTGGAAATGTGCAAATACACCGGCCCGTGGGATATTATCCAGACATGGTTCGGCTGCGGCAACGGCTGGGTCGAGCAGGACGGCAAGCTGGTTCCCGTACACCAGACCGCTGAGTATAAGGAAGCCCTTGACTGGATGCGCAAGATCTACGCCGACGGTCTGGTCCGCCCCGACTGGGCGACTGTGGACACTGCCAACTTCCAGGTCGACAGCCAGAAGGGCGTCACCGGTGTCTTTGTCGACACGATGGACGGCACCAAGCGCATCTGGAAATACTTTGAGGATAACGGCATTGCCGATGTGAACGATGCCTCCAAGATTGCCACCATGACCTCTGTCGGCCCCATCAACGGCCACACCCTTGCCACCACCGGCTACAACGGCTTCTACCTCATCACCAAGTCCGGTGCCAAGACCGAGGAGGATGTCAAGGCCTGCCTGCACTTCCTTGACAAGATGTGCGACCCCGAAATGATGGCGCTGGCCGACTACGGTCTGAAGGACATCTGCTATGACATCAACGCCGACGGCAAGATTGTTCCCAACGGCAAGTACGACACCACCAACTGCCCGCACGCAGGTCTGAATCAGGCTGTGCCCTATGTCCCCTACCTGACCGAGCAGAACCCCGATTACCAGCTCGAAAAGGCTGACTATCAGCTGGCTTACGAGGAGAGCATTGCCAACAATGTGCAGTATGCCGTGTTCAACCCCGCGCTGGGCTACCTGACCCAGTCCGACACCTACGCCGAGTGCGGCAGCGACCTTGTCCAGATTCTGGACGATGCCCGCACCCAGTATATCTGCGGCCAGATCGACGAGGCCGGTCTGCAGGCTGCCTTCGACCAGTGGAATGCCCGCGGCGGCACGCAGGTCATTGAGGAAGTCAACGCCCTGTACGCAGCAGATAAAGCCTAATTGAATGTGAGCGCCGCAGCGGATGTTGCGGCGCTCTTTTATGATGGAGGGAAAGTCCATGCAAATCTCTGTGCGCAGCCAGACGGCTGCCCAAACCACCCTTAGCTGGCAGCCGGTGGCCGGGGCCGCCCGCTACCGCATTTTGTGGAGCGACCGCTCTGGCGAGACCGTGCGGTTCAAAATGGCAGGCGAGAGCGGGGAAAGCCTTTTCACCTTCTGCCGCTCGACGCATATCCCCTATTACATCAAGGTGCAGGCGCTGACAGAAAACGGGGCCCTGCTGGAGGAAAGCACACCCGTGCAGACCCCCGTGGGCCGCGTGCTGCAGCAGCAGCTGGAGGCGCTGTCCCGCGGTTTGGTAGCTGTCACGGCAAACACCGGCGTGTTTATCAGCTGGCGGCTCTTTAAAAGCGAAGTCACCGGCCACAACGCCACCGGCCTGACCGGCACCGACTTTGTGCTCTATAAAAACGGGGTCAGGCTCGCCACCGTGACCGACAGCACGAACTATCTGGACGCGCAGGGCACAAGCGGGGATACCTACGCCGTGGCCCCGCTGGTAAACGGCGTAGAAGGACCCGCCTGCAGGGGCGTAAAGCCGTGGCAGGAGGGGTACTATGAGCTTCCGCTGCAAAAGCCGGCGGACGGCGTGACCCCGGCCGGGGAACCCTTTGCCTACCACGCCAACGATATGAGTGTGGGTGATATTGACAATGACGGCGAGTATGAGTATTTTGTAAAGTGGGACCCTGATAACTCCCACGATGTGTCGATCAAGGGCTACACCGGGCGGTGCTTTATCGACTGCTATAAGCTGGACGGCACGCTGGTCTGGCGGCTGGACATGGGGCAGAACATCCGCGCCGGAGCGCACTACACCCAGTTTATGGTGTACGACTTCAACGGGGACGGCAGGGCCGAGATGGCTGTCAAGACCGCGCCCGGCACCGTGATGACCCGCTTTGCGCGGGACGGCACCGTGCTGTCCCGCCGGTATATCACGATGCCGCAGAAGGATCTGGACGCCGGGTACAGCCACGCGGATAACTATGTCTGCACGGCGCAGGATTACCGCCTGCATATGGCCGAGGTGTTCCGCCGCTGGCACACCCACCCCGAGGTCGTAAACGGCCGCTGGCCCGCCACGGTGGAGCAGTGCTTCGGCCTTGCGCCGCAGTACGCCTACCCCCTGTGCGAGGCCGATGCCCTTGCGCTGGCCGACTATTTCCTTGATGTGTATGCGCCGAGCCGCAGCCCCAAAAACGAGCTGCGCAAGTTCGAGGGCTTTGTCTATGACGGCCCCGAGTACCTGACGATGTTCGGCGGGGACGGCGCCGAGCTGGACACGATCGACTACCCTTACCCCCGCGTGGATGACGGCCTTTTGTGGGGCGATTATGCAATGCCCCGCATCGAGCCGTGCAACCGCGTGGACCGCTTTAACGCCGGGGTGGCCTATCTGGACGGTGAGCGCCCCTATCTGATCGCCTGCCGCGGTTACTACACCCGCGCCACGCTGGCGGCCTACGACTTTTTTGAGAACCGCTTTCACAAGGTATGGGGCATCGACTCCGGCTTTGTGCCGATGGCGAACCCCTTCAACGACAGCGGCTGCCACCTTGCTGTCGGCACCGACCCTGTGTACGGCATTCTGGCCGGGCAGGGCAACCACAGTATTTCGACTGCTGACATTGATGGGGACGGCTGCATGGAAATTGTGTACGGCGCAGCAGCCATCGACCATGACGGAAGCCTGCTCTACTCCAAATACGGCACCCTGCCGGACGGCAGAACCCGCGCCAAGTTCGGCCACGGCGATGCGATGCATGTGGCCGACATCGACCCTGACAGCCCCGGTCTGGAGATCTTCAATGTTTATGAGGAGGGCGAGCGCGCCCCCTACGGCTGGGCACTGCGCGATGCCGAGACCGGCGATGTCCGCTTTGGCGAATACGCCGAGGAGGATCTGGGCCGCTGCATGATCGGCAAGATCGACCCGAACACCCGCGGTCTGCAGGTCTGGGTCAAGGATGTGTACGATGTAAACGGGCGCACGCTGGAGCTGCCCACCCCCGGCACCAACATGAAAATCTACTGGGCGGGCGATCTTTCGACCCAGATCACCGACGGTGTGGACTATCTGCACGGCGATCAATACGGCGTCATTAACGATCTGACCCACGGCGTCATGCTGCAGCCCGCGGGCACCGCCACCAACAACGGCACCAAGGGCAACCCCTGTCTGGTGGCCGATGTGCTGGGTGATTTCCGCGAGGAACTGCTGGTGCGCACGGCGGACGACACCGCCATCCGCATCTACACCACCACCGATCTTACCCCCCACAAGCTGTTTACACTGATGCACGATGCACAGTACCGCTGCGGCGTGGCATGGCAGAACAACTGCTACAACCAGCCGTGCTACCCGTCCTTCTACTATGCAGGTGACATGGATTTTGCCAATGTGCTGCCGCAGCTGAACGCCAAGCCCACTCTCTGGATGGCGGGCGATTCCATTATGCAAAGCTACGCCCCCGGCGATAAGCCAGTGACAGGCTGGGGCGAGATGCTCCACACGCTGGCGCAGGGGGATGCGGTATGCTGCGCTGCCCACCGCGCGGACTGCCCCTTCCCGCAGGAGATGCGCTACGAACTGCCGGGCCTTGTCATTGACAACTGCGCCATGGCGGGCCGCAGCAGCAAGACCTTCCGCGAGGAAGGGCGGCTGGACGACATTGCCGCGCATATCCGCCCCGGTGATCTGCTGGTGGTCAGCTTCGGCCATAACGATGCCAACCGCGCAAAGGCCGAGCGCTATGTCCCGGCGGATGCCTTCGGTGAGAGCCTGCGCCCCTTCTGGGACGCTGCCCGCAGTCACGGTGCGGTGTGCATCTTTGCCTCCCCCGTGGCGATGCGCGAGTTTGACGAGGCCGGTGTCTGCCACCCCTCGTTTGCCGCCTACCGCGAGGCGATGCGCGCCTTTGCCGCCGAGGTCGGCGCGCCGTTTATCGACCTTGGCGCCGCTACCGCCGCCGCCAATACCGCCCTTGGCGCTGAGCGCTGCAAGGCCCGCTATATGTGGGTGGGCGCAAAGCAGGACAACGCCCACCAGCAAAGCGCCGGCGCCTGCCGCACGGCACAGGCCTTTGTGCAGCAGCTTTTGCAGGATACCACCCCGGCACTGGATGTGCTGCGGGCGAATTTCAAATAAATTTTGACAAAAAAGAAGGTTTTGTTTATGAACTACACCGAACCGAAGGTCATTTACACCTGCTTCCCCGGCGGCAAGCATAAGGTGCTGACGATGAGCTATGATGACGGCCGTTTGGAGGACCGCCGCCTTGTCGAGCTGTTCAACCGCTACGGCATCCGGGGCACCTTCAACCTGAACGGCGGTCTGCCCCGCCCCGAGCGCATCCCGGAGAGCGAGTGGGTCGAGCTGTACAAGGGCCATGAGGTCGCCTGTCACACCTACCACCACCCCACCATCTCCCGCAGCCCGCTGGACCAGACCGCCCGGCAGGTGCTGGCCGACCGTATGCAGCTTGAGGGCGTCATGGGCTACCCCGTGCGCGGCCTTGCCTACCCCAACGGCAGCTGGACACCGGAGATCGCTGCCCTGCTGCCCGCGCTGGGCATCCGCTACGCCCGCGTGGTGGGTGACACCCACGACTTTGCGATGCCCCACGATTTTATGACATGGAAAGCCACCTGCCACCACACCCACAACCTGCTGGAGGACGGCAAGCGCTTTGTAGAGCTGTACAAGACGCAGTATCTCTACATGATGTATGTCTGGGGCCACAGCTTTGAGTTCCGCACCGAGGAGGACTGGGCCCTGATGGAGCAGTTCTGCCAGCTGGCCGGCGGGCGCGAGGACACCTGGTACGCCACCAACATCGAGATCGTGGACTACATGGCCGATGCCGCCCGCCTGCAGTACACCGCCGCGGGCGATAAGGTCTGCAACCCCAACGCCCAGTCCATCTGGGTCGAGGTGGATGGCCGCCACTATGAGATCCCCGCCGGAAAGACGGTGGCGCTGGTATAAGCGGATTCGCGATTTGAAAAGGAGAGAGCAATGGCAAACCTGATTTTTGACAAGGCCCAAATTGAGGCCACCATCGACAAGATCGTGGACCGCACGATGCGGATGGACATGACGTGGGACTGGCCCTGCGGCGTGGCCTACTACGGCATCTGCGAGGCGTATGAGGTCACCAAAAACGAGCGCTACCTGC